>Ga0268261_10000280_pt1 | contig 31256 bp, 16 predicted proteins | sample TergutNc150P1_FD_190353 | JGI IMG/M metagenome (GOLD analysis project Ga0268261, IMG submission 190353) | Nasutitermes corniger P1 segment gut microbial community from laboratory colony in Florida, USA - Nc150 P1 (SPAdes) (version 2) | ecosystem: Host-associated > Arthropoda: Insects >... | reverse complement strand
TGGCACGCTGTTCTTCTCGTGAGAACTCCATAATTATCAGTATGAAAATAGTCACTTACAGAAACTACATTTGAGTTTGAATGCACTGGCCCCTGGAGACTGACTGGTGGCTGTCTCCAAGCCCAAGATCAACTGCTTCTTCCCCCACTAGCGTGGTTGCAGCAGCAACTCTTGTACAGTTACAATAAAAATGTAGGCATTACTTTTGGTCTGCACCTCCTATATTGAAGCTTCTTCCAGTTTGTCCGACATACGCCTTTTGGCATTCTGGGCAGGTGAGTTTGTATATTCCGGATAGTGAAAATCTGTCGGGGGGGCGGTTATTATAATGTATATAAGAAGTGAAACCAAGAACTGAACCTGAAAACTGAAAACTGGACCCCCGCGACTCCACATTGGAAATACCCAGACCCACAACGAGAAAACCAACCCAGCGCACCAACACACAACCCAGAGAACTTAAAAGCTGCTATCTACACGCCGAATCAATGATAAACAGATGTGATTACCGACAATAAAACTATTATAACTAGTGTATAGTGATTGTGATTACCGCCAAATAGGTTGTTAAAACTAGTGAACAGTGACACTCTCCAGAGTTCTCCTGTATGGCTCTACATAACGACACACATAATGGAAACCTCTAAGGTTTGTGATAAGCAGCAACACAGTCCACCAGCAGCCCTACAAAAAAGAAGTGAGTAATACTGTTATTCTTAGTTCAAATAGCCCTAGGAACCTTAGACCCATACACTACCCTCCGGTTACTATATTATACCAGTTCACAGGTACCGGCACCACACCGGGAACACATGTAGTAGTTGCACAGAGGAGATGACCTGACGTATACCAGTTCACACAAAGTGCTCCAAGGTGCACCACGACAACAACTACAACGGAGGTCAATACTCCACCCCAAATTCCGACATTTCAGGCTACCCAATATTTGTAAAACGAGATCTCGTTCCCCCCCCCGAGTACACCATACAAATTGTATAGTCTCTTAATAAGTTTAAGCGTAATGTAAACCTAATGATGGCCAATATAGAGGCCGAATCATGTAGTTGATAGTACAAACTACTCCATGAACCATATTTAAATATAGTTGTGTTCTGACTAATTCATACATTGTAATATTGGTACTTTTTAATCTGTGATCGAACTGAGGTCAGAAAAGAAATTGTAGTTAGGATTAATAAATTCGGGTGTCAAGACGGGTTTCTTTTTTGCTATCTTTTACAAAGCAAAAGCTGACGTCATTATGTAAATAATTATATGAATAATAATTTTTCAGAAATTTGCTCAGAACTTAAAATTTGTCTGTCAGAAATTTATAGATATCCATATGGAAATTTCGAGCATTTGGCTTTGTAAGGCGAAACGTTGCACAGAAAATGTGAGGCATTATGCTGCAGTTAGTGTAGTTGCCACTGAAGACAAAAAGTGCCAGTCTTTACTTCTCTAAACAAACCAGGCTGTTGTTTTGTGCAGCACCGCACCTCAATATAACCACTGTTTGCTCATCCAGGATCCTCACATCAGCCGATATTCTTTCTGTTGGGTTACATAATTCATTAAAATCAATATTATGTACACTTGTCATATCTGAAGGTAACTAGCAAACCAGTCGGTTATTGTCACACTGAAATAGAACACAGAAACTTGTATAACGAATCAAAATTTCCGTATCCGAAGAATTAACAAAATTTCCAGAAGCAAACCGTTGTCAGTGCAGCGTACCGTTGTAACATGAATTTCACAATTTGACGTTCACTGTTTATAGCTGGGATGGAAATGACACAAGAGGGATTATACTGAATTTATAACTGTTGCAGTCCCCCTATTCGCAAGCAATCCAACGTAAACCTATTGCTTGCAACACATAGTGTTTCTTCCCTTAGCCCTACCAATAATATTTCCATCTGTTACCTGTCTTTAATTCTATCATATGCTTCTCGTAGGCCTCTTCTAACTACTTATTTTCCAAAGCCATAATCACTGAAGAGGGAACATTCTGTGGTTGACATATAAACATTCAAGACAAAACTTTTCTGTATTAAAACCAAAACCAAAAGTATTCCTAAAGAAGTGGTTCTGCAATAAACGACAGAAGAGGCGTGTATGGTAGCACAACAAATTGCCTGCCTCGTAACAACAGAAACATTCTTGAGAAGCTGGTAGTTTTTCAGCTAGAAAAGAAATCCTTCCAACCTTTCATTACCCTGATCACAACATTCCGATATATCCAATCCACAATTTAGCTTTCTGTATGTATACGACGGACTTGAATTAATTCCCGTCTTCTTCTCCTCCAAGGGTTTTTACCCGTCTCCTCTCTTCATATCTCTCCTCCAAAAACCTGTATGAATTTTTCCTCTATACTATACAGCATTGTGGGCCGGTATAGCGTAGTGGTTATAGTGACTTGCTACGACCTGGACGGTCTGGGGCGAGATTTTCCGCATCCATTCATACCGTCCGTGGTGCCAACCCAGCCTCCTATACAATGGTTACGAGATCATTCCAGTAGGTAAAGCGAGCTGGGGCGTGGAGTTTACCACCCACCGCCCTATAGCGCGGAGGTTAAAGAAGGATCTGTAAATCTACTCCCTCTCAGTTTTTGCTTTGCCTGTTCTAGGCCAAATTTTCCTTTTTTATTTTATCGTGTTAAATAAGAAGAATATTAATTGTTATGAGACTTTATGATCATAACTTCCCCAATTCCGAACACGATCGATGTCTCCGGATTGAAAGAGTCATATTCATATCGATGGCGTATTGAAAGCCTGGAGATGGCACGTGGTTTCTTGCCCCAGTTATCTGCAATAATGTTTATTATTTGATGGTGACTAAAGTTAGGGAAGGACTGATAATGGGTAAGGTAGCAGCACAGGCTTTGATATTGAAAGATTCGATCTGGAGGAGCTAAACGAGGCATCTGCTTAAAATCGGCGATGTTTCCAGGTCTGGAGACATGAGAAGGGCGTCAGAAAATATGGGAGGGGATATCAGATTGCCAGCTGAAGACCGTTTGTCTGACTGAGAACGGAGATTTTCGGCCAAGAAATGCAGAGTAAGCAACATCTTCCGCAGTTGTTCTGAGTGCGTTCGGCCAGGAGGGCAACATTTTCATCATCCGCTGTAGCATTGATGGTTTTTTTTTAGATTTTCGGAAGTTTATTATCAGAGGTGTTCTTTTTCTCTCTTCCTTTCTTCGACTGTTACACCTACTGAGATTTGGAACGGTAGGAGATCGTCGGCCGAGCGCTTAACATTGAAGCAGAAAATCTAAGATCTAGTACAATTATGGACATTTTAGATTACGAAGAGGAAATCCCACAGAATTAATTTGAAATTAACCACAGTGATGTTTGTAACGCATAAGAACCTTAAGCAGTATCATTGAAAAATTTCATCCGTGGTTATAATCGCGTTTCATTGCTGTGCACATCCACTGTCCACAAACTCAAAATTCGGATTTGAGGTCTTTATGAATTATCTGATACACAGATGTTGTAGAACGGCGGAATGAAAATTATTATTCTTTTGAAGAAGGTCTAATGCAAAGTTATTCTTACATTTAAAGGGATAATGAAACCCGAAAGTTTGCATTGCAGTTCCATTGTTTTGAATCTAGCAAGGTATTTAAGGAATCGGGCAGGATGGGTTGTAAATTCGCCTGTCCAGACAAAATAACTTAGCAGCTTATATCTGTGTCCCTCCCTTTTCCTTTGTCTTTTCCCACTTCCACTAAAGCGGCCGGGGTTTGGCGTTGATCACCCAACCATGTCTAGCGTCGAGATTAAAGAAATAATTGGTCTATAACTTTCTTCCCCCTCTGGGCCTTCGGGGCCTGTTATAGGGTGAACATTACCTAAATTATTTAAAGTGTTTATATGTTCACTATCGCGATATTTTATAAACTTGGGCCTACAAAAAATAGATTATAGACATAACTTAGTTTAGGATTTGGCGTTTTGTTCTTTTCCTCATTTTCCCTGTTTCGTCTCAGCATTCTTGTCATTCACATGAAGCAGAAACCTGAAGAAGTACAGCGTCTCTTTATCTGTCAGTTGCAAACAAACCCTCAGTTAACGACATGCACATGTATGTGTGTAAGACTTCATGACACTCGTGAACATTATGTGAAGGCCACACAATTTTGGTTTTTCAGATAAATACTCAGAAATTTCTTGTAATATGTGATTTATTATTGTCAGTCATTTTACGACTTTTTAGTGAAATTTCCCTAATATCCACTTTTCTCTTAGACACGGTGCCACTATATATTATTAAGATAATTTTTTTCTTTTTATTCCATCAAGTGACAAGGCTTTACAGTTTGTATACACCTGAAATGTTGAGACATTCGCTCTTCCAGATTTTGCGCTACGTTGTTGGTACTTGGGTACCAACGTTTAGTAATAATAATTTCCTTCTTGAATGATCATGCACTCTAAAGAGAATGGTGGAAACATGTAGTTGGGTGAGTGTGTAGTGGTCGGTACGAGCTATGATAGATGCTTGGGATACTGTGGGGTAACCAATCAAGCTGCTGGAACACTAATTGCTGCCATGACGTGTTGGGTAGAAGTGTTTGGTTGAGTCGACTCCCAGGCAAAAGAGGAAAAGGTTTAGAAACATTGGTGATAGTGTGTGGTTACATGCCTAAAGGGAGTTGGTGGGCGGTGAATACAGAAACAATGTATTGTTGTGTGGTGCTGGGAAAAAGGGGAGATTGTCGGAATTGAATGCTAGGTGTGGCATTGCCAAGAAAGAGGAGAAATTTGGAGATACAAAGGAGATTTGGCAGTCCCTAGTTCACATGGTTAGAGATTACGTCAGGCATGTTAGGTATACCCGAGCATTGATGCGTGTTCGCATACCTATTGTTGCCATGACAAAAAATAAAAATAAATTATTTCTAAATTGTATGTGCGTCCTTACATTAACTGTCCTGCATGGAAAGGGCATGAACCGAAATATATTGTGTGTCTCTGGTGCCTGTCCGGCTGTACAATATTTTTCCATGATTACAAAATAGATAAATAAATAAATAACAAATAATAAACAAATACAAACTAAATAAACAAAATAACTATATAAATAAATATATAAACAATGGAGCCTACAATAAGTGTTGTTTTATTCATTACAACTTTTGTCACAAACATTTCCCATTCTAATACCAAGTGAGCACTATGTTATAGATGTAAGTAGGTCAGCATGTAAAGTGTTCATTATTCTGGTCGAATGTAAATTGCACTTGAATTTTCTGGACGGGTTTTTGAAGCATCATCTCATATGAAAGTTTATATAAACCCGTCCAACGTGAACCGAGTTGTTCTATGCAGACAGACAGACAGACGGACAGACGAACAGACGTTCAGACGGACGGGCGGACAGACGGACGGACGTGCGGACGGGCGGGCGGACGGACGGACAGACAGACAAATAGGCAGGAAGGCAGACGGGCAAACGGACGGACAGACAGAGATTGCGAAGTTAATAGTAGCTTTTCGAAATCTTGCTAACCATCCTGTAAACTGCGGAGGAACCGTGGAACCGGAGTAAAGAAGGACATATTAGGTAAGGAAAGGTTAATTGGAGTTACCAGAACACCGGTCCCTGAAAACCTACCATCGCTCGCACCATGCTGTGTGCATTTACACAAACAAACGTGACCGACTGTCTACTTGGATTGCTTGATCTCTGAACATGGCGTCAATATGGTGAAAGGAAATTTCGCCAACCAACCACCAACCTCCGCTGTGCGGCATCAGTTGATAGCGAAGGCGTAAATAGCATTTCGGAGGAAGCCTGAATTCTCGCTCGGGTGAAAAGTTGTGTTAATTGTGACTTCATCTGTCAATGGAAGATTTACTGAAGATGTTTTGGAGATTTTAATATGGGCGTTGTGATTAGAGAAATCCACTTGTCACACAAAGCTGGCCGTATGGAAAGTAATTTTTATTCTGTTGTCTGTTTACTGTGTATTTTTTGTGGTCGCTGTATATTTTATAACTGACTTAATTTTATCATACTGCATACTGACATCGTGTAACAACCGAGTTCATTACAGAATCAGCAATAATGTCAAGGCAAAGACGGTTTTAATTGTGGAGATTTGTAAAGCAGCTTGTTGACTGCCGACACATGTTGAATGTCCGAAATATTAAGTCGGTTTGGAACTTTGACAAAACCCGATCCTCATTAAAATACAAATTCTGTAGAATTCAACAGAACATGACTGTGTGCAGAGTATTTGCAGTGTGGTTATAAATGTTTTACAAAGTATGTTAACCTATTTTCCAGGAATGGAAATTCCTACAGGCAAAAAATTAGAATATGTGGGCCACCTGACGCTAGGTTTCGTGTGGCCTTGTAATTAATAGCAACACCTGTTTTATCTAGTTAATTAACACCCTTGAATTATTACACCTCAAAGGTCTAACGACCTTCCCACCGCTTAGGTATTACGGCTAAAATGTCTGTAATTTTGAAGAGCTAACAAGATATAATATGCAGTTTTCAAGATCGTAGACAAAATTTCGAAAAGCGACAATTGGCTTCGTCATTAGTGTTTCAGAAATGCTGTGTAGAAAATCAAAACACCCTCTCTATATTCCACAACTTTTTAAATAGAAAATCATTCTTTTTAAATTTTTTTTATTATATTTCGCTCTAATCTCGTTGGAATGAGAAATGTGTCAGAAATTTTGTAGAGAAAATCAAAACACCCTGTATATATTTTACAACTTTTTTTTATAGAAAATCATTCTTTTTATGAAATGATGTGGAAAAATATTTTGGAGCCGGGCAGTCCACAGATAACAGTACGGCGTATGCGTAGTGCGTGGTGTATACCTAAGTTTCCTAAAAAAAAAAAACACACACACACACACACACCCACACACTAACACACACACACACACACACACACAAATTGTGTAATACTTCATGTTTTTCCACTAAAACAGTGGTATCACAAAACCGTCTCACTGTTACATTATACCTACACTGCATGCCTATAATTTGGAAGTAACTGGAGCTGTTATTACATCCTGTTTGACAGAAAGATTGTGAAACTTCTTGTCCACTGTCACATAGTCGCTCCGTCACTGGCAGGACGGCGTCTTAATGACAAATACCCAGTCAACCCTTCTCATCCCTTGCAATTTTCGTAAAAATATTCCACTTTGCTGTAATATTTGCAGGTAATGGTAACCCATATATAGTCCGTACGGAGTCAGTTATTTGCGTATATACACATAATTTTCACAATATATGACGCTGGTCGGACAAAGAAATAAAAAATTTTTAGTAAACATTGTATGCCGCGTGCCAAGGAAAATTTTTTGCATGTCCTTTTTGACACTCATTCTTTTAGATCGGTAACTCTTGTCTAGGAATAATTGCCGAACGCCCCTCCCCCTCCTCATCATACCGTACCATCATCTGAAAGTTTAGCTAAGGGTGTGTTGGACATTGGGAAGGTGAAATGACTGTATTCCATGTGTATGGAACTTGAACACACACGTCTAAAAAACAGGCCAGACCCTGGGTACCTGTTTTTAGTATGAATAAATTCTAAACCATGCTAACTCGTGCCAGACAGGCAGTGCTGACTAGGGGAACTGATGGGGAGGAAGACGGTAAAAATTACCGTTTCCAGACTATGTTTCATGTGTTTTTGTTTTTCATTATTTGTCAATCGTACCTTTTCAGAACAAGCCCAAGTTACTCTGCAAGTGCGAGTCAGTGTTTCCGATTTGGTGTAAAGGTTTTTATTCCGACCGCCCCTTGCTGTGATCCAGAAAAAGTTTTTCCACCGGTACCGAAACCCGTTTTTGGCGTCCCTGTCGACGTGGAAAGTTTGAATCCAGCATGGTAGTCAGGGTGATTATCGCTAAATTGCTGATTGTTGCATTTATTGCAAACATCTGGTGACAAAGGTTTTTTCTACCTTATAAGTTTACGGATCAGGGAACGGAATAATTTACGTTCTCACTTAATGAAGTCTAATGTAATCCGTTTAGTGGCTTGTGATTTAATCCTTTCAACAAAAATTTCCACTACACACCTGTGCGTTACGTTACATCACGTTTAATTTAATTGTGTGTAAGTTTTAATTACTTACTGCCTATCTTACATCACATAACATTATACAACGCAAAGCTTTTCGGTTCTTCCTTGCCAGGTTATTATTTTAGAAATGTTACACTTATAATTCACAAAGTTATATGTACATTTTTTGTTACAGTTAATGTATGTAAAACTGCAGGTCTATTGCCATTTGTGGATGAAGTCTATACAAAATTATTGGCTCACTTATTGTGTATTTTGTATAATGATCATGCGGCTTTGCAAATATCAGTGAATACATGAATGTTATTGTAGTCCTGTGGTTAGCCCTCCCTTTTGGAATTTGTAAGGTCACTTGTGTAATGGTCGCAGGTAGTGGTGTTGTTATGTTTGGCGTTTTCATAGTCACACACCCTTTTGCTTGTGATTTTCTCAATATTCCACACTTCCGAAAAGTAAACAAATATATTGTTACTGTCTGTACGTGTGGAGTTACCCCAGTTTTGTTAGTCTGCACCTCTGTGCTGTCCAGTCTTCTCCTTTGTTTCTAGGTCAGTGCTATGCTTAGAGCTCTGGCAAGTCGTCAGAGCTGCGATCAACACCGTACACATTCAGTTAGAGCACAGTATTACTTGGAGTGTGTTTGAGTTTATTGGAATTTTGTTGGCAGCAAGATGTAACTAGTTTTATTGCAGCCAGTACCTCTTGTGTAATGTGTAACTGCTCTTAATTTACCCGTCGTCATATTACCGCTGTATTTTTTTTGTCTATTTTTAACTGTAAATCCAGTAGACGTTTTCTGGTCTGTAAGCACATAGAGCTGACTGCAATATGCGTGCTCTATGGTGAGTGTTAGGATGATTTGTAATTGATTGTCTAATATTTATAAACCTGGATGGAATTATCAAGTCTGTTGTTGTGTTTATGTGTATGCACAGTTTGCAACACAAATAATATATAATTTCGTAATTAAGTAGTCTGTATGTATGAATATATTAACATGATTTAATAATATTTTTCCAATCGAAAACCACGAATATTTACCTTTCATTATTTATATATAATCAGACAACTAATTATGCAAAAATTCTTCAATTGAACGTTTTCTAGATTTCGATACATTTTAACAAGTATCTAAAGGATTTAACCTTCTCTTTGGGTTCATGTACGTAACAAATTTATTTTTATAAATAACTTTTGGGGTATTGAGCGTCTTATATATATTTGTCTAGATGCAGTCTAAATACTTAAGATGTCATTTAGAGATTAGTCATTCTGAAACATAAGGCTTCATTTTTCCAACATACGCATTTTGTTGTGACGAGAGTAGAGCAAAATTTGAGGAAGTTATTTTGTTTGTTGTTTTAATGTGATATTCGGACATAAAATATGATATGAATGTGAAAGTGTATACAGATACTTTATGAAATAAAACTGCATTACACAATGATACATAGATTGATATCATGGTGCTCTAAGATTTCATGTTTTCTTCTCTTCTTTAGTCCTGTTTTGTTTCCGCATTCTTGTCTTTCACTTGAAGCAAAAACATGAAGAAAGACAGCGTCTCTTGCATTATCTGCAGCAGACAAATTCCTCTTAGCGATGTGTAATTATGTGTGTGTAAGAAATGAAAGGGCTTGTCAAAATTAAGTAAAATGTTTGCCTTCTGTGTATTCAGAGATTAGCATAGAGTTAGTTGGTCATATGTGAATGTGTGATGGGTTTGAAAACTGTTTGTGATTAGGAAATTTGTTTTGTGTTTAATTTTACTAGATATTTTACTCTTGTTATTTTTTTGTGGTTGCACCGAAAGGCTATTGTTAAGAATTTGCAGAGAGAGGAAACATTGTGCTGATCAATGAAATTATCTGTCATCGATGTTTGTCCATGGGTGCTCTAAGATAAATAATATTTTTTGTTAAGATAGAAACGTATGCCTGTCACACTGAACTAACCTTGTTGGAGAAGCCAGGCATTTTTTTCTATCATGTCCGTTCTTTGTTCTATTTGCCATCGCAAATGGGAAGAACTTCGTGAAAGTGCGTATTTATGTTGTATCTGTCTGGATTTTCTCTGCTTCGTGCTCTTTAGTTTCTTAGGGTATTGGTAATACCTCTAGCACTATTAATAATAATAAACACGAAAGCAGTAGTAATAATCCAAGAGTGCGGGGAACATGACGACCATAGAGATTTCCTCTGTGGGATATGCAGTACCTATATTTACGGCAGGCCACGAAATGTTGGGTGTTAGTGGATTTTCGAAATATGACACCTTTACTTTAAAATTAAAAGTTTCGTGTTCTGCAGGAAACGGTGGAGATCTGGGAATTATATACAGTAATTTACTTTATCTAAGCTTTCGAAAGATGTGTTTTGCAGGGCCGGGAAGACTTGTTCAATTCATGCTGTAGTGCAACCCCTTTGTAACTAAAACACAAGGATTCTCCAGGGTTTGTAATCATACACGAAGCACAACGTCAGCAGTCCAAAACCAGCGACTCTTTAAATAGTCCAAAATTTTGATAGCCTAAAGGCTGTGAACCGACATTTTGAACAATGAATTACTAGCACTGTTTGAGAACTCATTAGTTAAGATTCTATATACCATTGAAAACACTTTGACGCTCCTGGAATTTGGAAATCAAATGTGAATGGCTGAATAAGTTTGCAGAAACTTTCTGTAGCACGCTAAGAAAGTCACGTAGCCAGTTCCTGATCATAATATTAACGGCGCAACTGCTGAAGTGTTGACATGACAGCAAAATTGTGACTCTACCAAGGATTGTCTTTGTGTTGCCGAATTGTATTCCACGAAACTGGACCCCTTGCAATTGATATAAATTTGAGGAACTTCCATAAAATTGTTTCCTGCTATTTGTTTCCGGAACCACAAATTTTGCGACAGTTGTATATTGTTCAGCCATCCATGGTATGTGAAAATGTAAAATTTTGTCATTCAAGTACAAGTACGAAACATTTGTATTAATCCTGCTGACGCTGCAGTTTTGACACAACAATGACTTTGGTACGGAATGACTGTATTGTGAAACAGGATTATCAGCGAAGCGATACATATGGTGTCAGAGCAGTGATACCCCGTCCAAAATTGCAGCACGCGAATTAAAGTTCTTCAATTTTCCTACACAAGATAGGAAGAAAATTTATCCAGTTGAGAGACCACTCAAGATGGAAACTGTGATGTCTCAGTCGATATGGTGACTAGGCTGCAGGGCGTAACATCGAGATATTATTGTTGTAATTTGTTTTCGGATAACATTTCTGTGTATTGGAAAGCAGGCTGACCATATCTGAGACCGGTCCTTATGATATTAAGAAGTGTAGCTATGCATTTGAATTAAGTATATAAACTCTTGGAATGTAATTCAAATAGAAAATGCACAGGATATGTTTTTGCATTGCAAGTTTTCGAATGACAGTTGTACAAATAAAATGTTTATTTAGTTTAATGGATGAATTGATTTGCAGATGTTACCGTTTTTTTGTATGTTATGTTTTGTATGTTTCATTGAGTCCCGTTATTGACATCACGCCATTGACTTATGCGTTAGGGAAACTTCTATTTTATGAATATATTCCTGTTCTAATTTTTTTCTTTTGCTTATAGAATCATACATAAAATTATGAATAATGGAATATTGTCTCAGATGCTTGCATTATTACGTATATACATACATTCAGTGTGGTAACATTTGACACCGGAACAAACTTTCCCGCTGTCAACTGGAACTCCTTGTTAGCTGTAGCAATGATGAACATCAGACTTCGTTGAAATGGGTTAGGAGTTCCCACCCAGTCGCATCCGAATGCCGCGTCTCTCACACTCTCCGCCTAAAAATGTTTAGAATTAATGTTCTACCCTTCTGTGTGTCATGTAACAGTGGGCGCAATGTACCGGCTGATTGGCAAGTGGTGTGTAATATCCGATGTAAATTATCCAGACGGTTTCCCCACGAAAATAAGTTTCTAGCATACATCGACTCATAGTATTTTTCCAAGTTAGTGTACAGTACTATTTTCTACTTGTAGGAAAATTTCTTAAGATTTACGATTATTTAATAAGAAGTTATTTGTAATTTTGTTTCATCATGTTCTGTCAATTTTCTAAAGGCTGTACAACTACTTGCATCGCGTGCATGACTTTAAACCAAAAGATTTACCTACCTAAACTTGCTAGGTAATCCTATTAGTCAAACTAAAAGATTGATGACTTGTATTCAATTTGGTAACTGTGCTTTTGTTCTGGTTAGGTAGTTAGATATTTCTGTTGGCGGAGATTAAGACAGGAATTGTAATAATTTTGTTAAATCGAAGACACAACAGGTGGAAAACTTACATATTATTTTGAACTTTAATACCTAACGTTTTTCTGCTTAATTTTTTGCCACTTTTTTCAAAGCATGTAATAAATTTCCAATGTAAAAATTTTACATATTAAGTGAACTGTGTTTTACGTCCCACCAGTAGAAATATACTGAACGTTTTTGAATGTCAAATGTTTTATGTGTTCGCTATTTCATTAAGCAGTGCAGTACACACTTCACACGTCCATGAGACGTCCTTTCTTTTGATATAAATGCAAAAATATTCAGTGTTCAAAGTAAGCTCTGAATGCTTGATAATTTTGTTGTTTTCAGCATTATGTACTTAACGTATTAAGAAATATTTTATACGTCTCTTCTCTTACATGTTGTGTCAGCTGAGTTCCACACCAGCAGAGCAGAAACACGTCACTAGCGAACATCATATACAGTGCCACTCCTTGATTCATGTCCGCATAATCTCCCCAGTTCTGCCAACATTTTTATAAGGTTAGAAGCAAACTGGAACAGTGAAATGCTTTCAAAGACATGACTGTTGACTTCATTAGCTATTATAAATAAGTATATTTTATATATACATATATATGTTTATATAACTTTTTTTTTTTCGATTACGACAGTAACCCAGAAGTTGCAAGTAGTTCTTTCACTGAATGTCTTCTAAGAACCACTGTTTTCAACACCATTAAATATCGGCTTATATGTTCTTACGTTAGATCACAAGACATATTCGAAATAATGACCCTTGCTCGCTAGTAATATAAATACTTGGTTAACAAATTACGATGTATTTTAAAAAAACGTTCTGGAAAACGATCGAAATGTCTCTCCAACTCTTGATATAAACTGTGTCTTTAAGTGAGACCAAAGAGTAAGAATGACACAGACGGAAATGTAGGGAAGGCTGATGTCACTGTTTCAGAGCAGTGCCTTGCTCACCAGACGGTTTCGATACGTCTGTGCTTGCGCCGACCTATCAGTGATGTGAGCTATAGCTTTGAGATGATTGAAGTAACGTCTCTTCTACTGTAGGTTTCTTGACCATGTGTCTAAGTCTTAAATTTAAGTAACATTCGATGCTTAGATTTTCAGTAAAGACGGATGACTCGAATAGTCTGTTTACCGAAACTGCAAACAAGATTCTAACGTGAACTTCGCAGAAAGGTTATTTGTGGAACTGTTGTGGAATTCGTGAGCTCCAATAGTTATTATAACATTTAAATGCTGCGAAGCTTCGCCACATCGTGGTTTAGGAGTTCCATCGCACATGGATAGTGACAGCGAATTGCAGAAACGAATCACAGTTGCACTCACAGTTCTTCTTAAGTCCCTTCCTCGGCGAATGACTGCTCACAAAAATGCTGATTAATGTGTCTTTAGACTCATCGACATTTTATTTTTTCCAATTGCACCTTCTTTTCACATCCGGTTTCTTGATTACCATTTATCTAACAAACCTATGCGCAGTGGTCGTACAGTCTGTGTGTGTGTGTGTGGGGCAAAACCTGCTGCGTTACGATTATACGTATGCTTGTATCTTCTTTTTAGAAATACCAATTCAGTCTGTTTGGAAGATGGTGCAATACAACAGACAATGTTTTTACTCCAAAATATATGTTCTCAAATTTTCCAAGGTGATTTTAAATTCCTTAATTGCGGCACACCTGCCCTAATATTTTACATCTGTTTCATTCTTCTGGAAGTGATGTCACACCCCCTTCACCCATCTGCGAATTCAATGAAGGATATGAACGCTACGTGATATAAAGGCAATGTCATCAAGGCTGGAAACATGCAACTTATTGTGATTGCATTGTTACTTCGATTGGAGCTAATTTAGAAACATTTCATGTATAGTAATCATTAGTTCGATCAGGGAATTTGTAAACCCACCGCACAAAACCAGTCCTTATGCTTACAAAACAACACCGATATTTACTGCCATCACTCACAACATACCTGTAAGCTCACTGAACCAGCACATGTTCTGCGATCTGCAGAGGATAGCCAGATCCCCCCAAAATAAAAAAGGGGCATCTTTCCCTTCGCGTCACCTGTCCCCCAATTATTGTGTGTTCTAACTTCATCATTTAGCTTTGTCAGTGAAGGCTTCTTTAATTTTTGCAAATGCTTTAATATTCGCAATTTTCAGTTTTTGCGTTGCTATAAATGAAGTAGTCCCTTGAAGCCTGTTATAAACGTTGAGAGCAGTTAAGCGTTTCTGTACAGTGGGTCGTCCAGCATGTCAGTAATAAGTAGAGCCTCTTGTTCAGGAAGAATGTTTCTGTGTGTGGGAGGTGTCTGGATACGTTCAGGATATGAGGGCGGTTGTTCTGTGGCTGGACACAGGCCAGGAACTAGAGATTTTGGTTGTTTATCATACAGGATATCTGAATAACTAATCCACCTGCTGTCTTTGAAACGTGAGACATGGGGGAAAGACGTCCTTTTACATTGGCACTTTCCTTAATGCCATGTGTTTCTTATGTTCATGTTGCCAGTGAATGACACGAAGGACGTTAAAAATGCTGCTACTAGCAGTATCGGCTTATATGTCAGGCAAAGATAAAGCAATGCTGAAAGTGTAAGTGTTTACTAAGACCAGCGTTATGACACATTTGTGCAAATATGTGTTTCACAACTGTTTTTAATGATTAGACTGAAAATGTAATATTCCCAGTACACTTAACTGAAAGAGAATTACGGGTAATTATTTAATGCCTTATAAAAATGTGATGGAACAAAATTATTTGGTTTAAATTTTTTATTTTTTACGCGGTGTGTTGAAACTGTCAATAACAATTGTACGAGACATAATGCGATAGTGTCATATGTCTCTCACTGGCCGGCATATCTGGGAAACAGATACTGCTGTCGTTTCTGAACAAATGATGTAACATCTCTTTATGTGAAACGTGACAATGGAGGTGTTACATGTTCGGGGCTTTGGGACTGACTGCGGTAAGTTTGCCATGCGAAACTGGGAAAGAATTTGAAAATGTTTTGTGCTGATGATCTACCGTGAAAGTTTACCTTCGAAGTCGCATTTAAGGAATCTGTCAGTTTATAATGTTACCGGTGGCAACAAATCTTATACTGTACCGTAACTACAGAGAAGGCACCGAAGCACATTGTGGCTAATAGGATCAGAAAGTGACCGCATAGACCGATATTCAATGCGTCTTCCAGATGCTGGATGTACCTGTGAATGAGGAGAAGTATACTGATTTCACAACAGGAAATGTTTGTGAAGGACATTACAATACGGTGTAATTCTATGACTATGTGCTGTATTTCACTGTAGTTGTAAGAATTACTAATAAGGCGGACTGATTTTACTATGATTTATATGTTGCTTTTCTGAAGAGGATTGGTAACGACAATATAAATGCTTCTTTGCCATATACAGTTACATCAATATGTTAGGCAATTTCACATATACGTACGTCATTACTTCCTGATGGTGTCGAATGCAGGCATTTAACTTTGCTTGCAAGTTACAGTTTGCATTTGCATTATCTTTTTCATCTTCCTGCATGTAGTTAGGCGTGATATGTTGCTGTCTGATATCCAGTATGGCCGCTTTTACCTTTTCAAACTGACTGCAGGCGACAGATGTCAATGTGGTAAACAGAGACGGGAATCCGTAGGTTATTCCCGCTGTTTGCAATGTCGCGAAACACTGTAATTAAGGGTATATTTACAGCTTAATTATATGTTAATATAAAACAGTTAAATAATTCTAGTGACACTTCTTTCAGCTGACTATAAAAATATCCGTATTAAGATTTAGGTAACGAATTTAACTCCCATCATATTTTGTGTTTCGTTTATGAAACGTAAGGTCACAACCGATTGAATCGACTTTAAATTTTGATGTGACAGAATAGGCAACTGTCTGCACTGAAATTGACAACATTTTGGCACCGTTCTGTAATACGCTTCTGTGTGCTTTCACGAATATACGAGTAATTACACAAGAAAATCAGGAAGTGAATATGAATATGTGAATGAGGAACCTATGAAAGAATGGTGGAGTACATATGAAGATGAAGACCTACTGTGGAATTTAGAATATTGACCTGAACGCTGTATCAAAGAATACACGACACGCATTATATGCAATGACAGGCCGCAATATATATATAAAACAGATTGCTTTTTCATGTACAGTTATTTCATTGCTTTAATCACCAATTTACCGTCAGTATCTTTTGTCTTATTACAATGATACATTACGTAGTGTTTGCAGCGAATCCCCCATGGAAGCAGCATGGAATCGAGGTAGTGAGGGTGCAATTATCTGCGGTAGCGTGATAGATATTAACACAGTAATTTAATAACTCGATAGAACCTGTCATACTTTTGTCGCTTTATCCACATATGTCAGTGCCCGCCTGTGTATTGTTAGTTGCTTGTGTTTTTGTGCGGTTTGGGGAACAGATCACGTGACGCTCGACATGTGGCTTGATGTAGAAATGTGATGGTGGAGGGGGAGCGGATGTTAAAATTTGTGTAAATTTTACAAATAAATTGTAAATGTGAGGATAGTGGGTGCTGTATTCTTTGTGACAGTGATTATTGTGAATCTTAACGGGGCATTAATTAATCACTTTTTTCCCTTCTCTGGACAGTAAGTTCAGGAAGAGAACACAACCACACTTCAATATTTTCATCAAATTTATTATATTATACGTATAATTTAACGACATGACGAGGTTACACTTTTTCAGATTCCACCAAGCAATATTCCATTCAGTACGGACCATCAAGAACCTAGAAGTTACCCCTTCGGGAAAATTAATATTTATTTTGACCTTTAACCTATTTTAATTTAGGTACTTCCAATAACATATATATTTCTTTAAGACTGAAATGTCAGTCACGCAACTCCAGTCCATGCAACTGAAACCCAATTTACATTTTTACAGTTCTGAATGTCTTGAAGGTCGAAACATTTATTCAGAAGTGAATGAATAATTACCATCTAAACAATAAATGTTGTGTAGACGAAAATATGTACACGTTTCTTCATTAAATACGGACACAACGTGATGCAGAACGTAAAAGCGATTTTTTATTTAATTGATAGAAAGTGTTACCTGTGAGATGTTAACCAGTTCGTAGAACGGTGAAACAGTCCAGTCGAAAGGATACCATGTAATGTACAGCGTTTCGTGTTTTGTAGCTATGCGTATTGATGACTGGACGATATGAAACCCCATGGCCACAACTGCTGTCCGCGTTGTGTACGTCTTAATAAGCGGGATCCATCCTGCCGCTGTCAGCTGTCCGTTATCAGCGTCTCTGGTCGGCAGATCTTCCCACGTGAAGCTGTCTGTTAAGTCCATCGCACGTTCAATACTGCGTTGTCGGAGTCTGAGACAAACAAACCAAACAGTGATATAAACTCAGTTAAATGGGGAAAAGGAACTTAAGAAAAGGACGAAGTTTCTGACGTCCTGATGTAAAGCTACGTAAGAAAAACCAATTCTTAGCAGAGGGTTTCTTGAAGCAAGACTGTAAATTTACTCCGTGGTGTGGAACGCAATAATTTTCATTGTCAAAATTTCTCGTACTCTCACCCTGAAAACAATTATTCTGTGTGGAAAAATGTAACATTTTGACAACTCATTTGATCTACATCAAAACATCAGTCTATCTGTACGTATGCTGTTTTAGTACATGGTATCTTTACAGTCCTGTCTCAACTGCATTTACAAACATCTTCAGTGCTTAGGCTAAACTACATTATGCATATCTGGATCGAACAGCGTTCTGTTCAATTTAAAGCTTTTGTTATATATTTGTGTTTATTCTTTATTGCTCGAAATGTGAATCTGTAGGAATTAAACAAATGCCTGTGATGTACTCGTATGAAGGTTCATGTCCAGAACTCTGGCTTACCTGCAGTAGACAAACATCCATAGACTATTCGTGAACGCAATCGAAACACGAAAAGTTGTCATGACATGTCCCAAATTATCCCTGTGTATGTACATATCGACGAACATCCCTACAGATGTGGTGCAAGTACAGGAAATTGCGGTTATCATGTAGATAGCGTAAAGAGTCGACATTTTCTTCATTTTAAACGGAATCCCTGATAACCTTAAGAGGAAAATAATCGAGCCGAAACGACTGTTTGACTTTTCCTTTACTTGTGGGAGTTCGTTATCCATATAGAAATGAAGTACTTAAGACAACAGTTCCAGATGTGTAAAATATTACCTAAAATACTTTACAATCCAATATCGTCTAGTATTTATTAAGTTCCCACTGATTCACTGTATGTCTGAGAAATAGACCTGCGCCCACGGCACTGAGCATATTAAAGGTTTGTAACTGGCATTTGGGACAGAGCTAATCAATGCTTAGTGAAACTGAATTATAAATGAGAGATAAAAGTTTGTATTTCGGAATGGTTAATTGATAATTGGGAGTATGCGCAGTGCAGTGTAAGATCGAGCCATCGATTTTGAAAGGTTTTTAGAAGGAACGGAACTAGGTCATTGTTGCGGCTGATTAATTCACAATGTGAAGAAATTTCACGGAGTAAGTAGGAGATAATGCATTGTATGAATGGAATATAGTGTAACTGTATTCTAGGGTCTGCTGTTTTCCCTCAGAGAATTCCATAATCGGTGTAATGATTGTTTCCTATCGCATGCTTTATCGTATACTAAATAGGTTGTCTCGTACAGCCGAAATTATTGTACCACAATTTGGGTTTTGAATTAGTTACAAATAACTCTGCGTCGTACAAAAAGCCTCGTACTTAAGCTGAGTCAATGGATGGGTATAAACAAAGAAAATAGATATAAATTGGCACTTTGAACCTCAGGTATCTATATATGCCAGGATTACTTACGGCAGTAGCCACAGAATTAGCGAACTACAAATTAGATTTTGTGGTTGTAGAGGAGTTCAGATTGAAAAAGGTGCGCACTGAATGGGCAGAAGATTTTTGTTTTTCCTTTAAAAGTAATGAATCCTAAATAATTGACAGGATTTGTTGTTCACCGGAGTGATGTATCAACAGTTAAGGGAGTTTACTGCATTAATGTCAGAAGGTTTTGTATAGTGCTTGGGTCCCTGGTGGTTTATTATTTTCCGGAATGTGCCGGTCCGAAATTTGGATAAAATTAATGATTCAAAGAAAAGTTTAATGAGTGGTTAGAGCATATGATTGAAACTTTACATAAGTACCTTACGAAAATTGCGATAGGAGGTTGTATTGCAAATCTTGGGAGAGGAGATATCTTAAATTGCGATAGGAGTTTTTATTGCAAAACTTGACAAGTAGATATTTGAAATTGCTCCAGGAGATATGATTGCCAAACTGGGTAGAAGAGGTATTTTAAGTTACTATTTTTTTTCTCCAAAACTGGGGAGAGGAGATACTTGAAATTGGCTAGGAATTTCTATTGCAAATCAAGGGAGAACATATATTTTAAATTGTGGTAGGAAAGTTTTTGCAATAGCTGGATGTTCAGATATTTTGAATTCCACAAAAGTGAGTGAGAGTGATCATAAAAATAGGAATTGTAATTGTGTTATTGTAGTCAAATTTGCCACGTAATATATCGAATTGTCAAATTCACAGTCGTTCCGAATCGAAACGTTCAGAAATACTTTTTAACCACTCTTGATTTTGAGGTTGTTCACATCTTAAGAGACAATATATGACATTCAAATTTTATGTTACGTCCGACCTTTCATGGGAGCTGTCTGTCAGACTGGTCGGCGAAAGTTATGGAGGGACCTTATTAATAATGGGAAAAACAGAAGTGTGATACGGAGCGGTTACATTTCAAGAAACTGAACAGGTGGAAGTTGACAACTTAAAGTGTCAAACATGTTTGTAGGTTAGTCCCCACGTTAGTGGGGGCATAACAATTGCTTGGGATACTGCCAGAGAAAATATTAGCTAAAGAGATGTTGTGACATATAAATGAAATTATTTTAAACTGTGGTTTGATTAATTGTTTTTTTTTTCGGAATTTGTAGATTACAGAAAATGGCTAAATTGCATTGATTACAGTTTCCAAGCTAAATTCCTGCTGATATTTTGAACAAAATAAGACGCAAAGCTTGCAGACTTTTCAGGAACAACTGAGGGTATATCGGAAAGTAAAATTAGTGAACTTGAAACAAACATTTTTAAGAGGAGTTCATAGAATTGTATAGAGATATAAATGAATTTAAGACAGAATTCCAACCTGAAGCTGACATGGGAAATTATAATGTAGTGCCCCCGCTCAACACAATGCCTGTGTGTTATAGTTATTTGGTGTAATGTGGTAAGGGTTTTGATTATTTGCCTGTAGCCAAGCTGTAAACATTGAAGATAACAGCAAAATACAATAGCAGGGTAGTTGGAAATTTTATCTTCCGTAAAAAACGGATGAAATGCTTTTGTATTGTCGTGTAACGCACATATTATCTCCGTTATATGTGTTTGACTGCCGGTTTCTCAGCGTGGCTTCCATTTCATGTGTTTCATTGAAAGCGTATATTGGGGACTTTCGTAAAAACCTGTAGGGAAAACCCAGTTTGGTTAAAATAGGTCCAAAAATGCTGAGCATTTAACTTGAAGAGCTATGGATGACCCAGTGTTCCCTGCGACATTGTATCGCCATAAAAGCGCTGCTTTCGAGAGAAGATGATTCAGGTTGTTAGTGTATTCGAAGAGGTATAAAAATTACGCGAACACATCACAATATCACGTGCCCTCTTGTACTAAACTGACCAGGAGTGGATTTCCTAACTTTTGTGTACTGTATTTATCAACACAGACTTTCTCGTGATTGATCGGTATTTTTGTCATCAGATCACGTGGCACTGGATGGATTACCGCATAGGAGAAATTGTACCATTTGATTTTGTACACCTAATCATCGAAACGATGTTGCCAATCTTACGAAGTGTTGCATTGCAACTCAAATATTTGTGATGGTTATGCCAAAGTGGTGTTTACCACAATATGCTGCTTATTGGTACAATCTGCTTACAGCTTTACGTACACGGAAGATTAAATTTGCTATCGTCGGTTTTGTGAAAGTACGGAACAAGGCGGTGAATACAAGTAATAGTATTTTTGAGGAAAATATTTCTCTTAGAGCAACAGGTCGAATATTGGAATTGCTCCGTCCGTTTGTTTTGCTGTTACGTCACGGATATTGCCTCCTAAAGGACATAAAATCAAAAAGAGAATTTGTAATATTTCAAGATAACAAATGAAATCGTAGATCATGTTTCATATAGAAAGTAGGTCACAGAAAATTATGTAAGGAAGGAAAATTTTCTGTGGCGGAGGAATAAATTAAGTTGTAATAGGTTAGTGATACACGATTTTATTTGAATGTGAATTTTAGATTTTGACTGTCCAGTTTGAACTTTGGCTCCAAATTGCTCAAGAAGCATCGCATTGAAACTTTAAAAGTTTTGTAGTCTCTTTACTCACATTTTGTCAGCTGTATTTTTTAATAATCAATTTATATTTCGGCGTTAGATTGCCTCTCTTCCTGGCAGCGTCTCGAAACAACACAGAAGTAAGTGAAATATTCTTCGCTTTGATAAACATTTACTGTGTAATGATCAACGTGCCAAAAGATACGCACGAAAAATTTCCTAATTGTCCTATGATGTGAATTCATTTCCTAATTGTTGACTTGTTTCAGTAAAACTCCACATATGTTCTGCAGATTTTACACACGAACAGACCTGTACAATGTAACAGGAAGTGTGTTATGAAGGTACATTACCAAAGCATTTCACATGAAATGTCGTTCACACTGAAAGTGCTGCAGGTGTATAAGAAAACAAACAGTTTTAACTTAAAGCAAAGTGTTGGATCGAAGCAGGAAGTGAAAGAAATTACACAGTGAGGAACAGATATATTTGTGTTATTTATTTATACCGATTAATTTAGCGAGGGAGCAGTGCGTTTGAAATGTTGGTTGGAATGACGAAGAGGGGGGTAAACAGGATAAATTTAAATGGCTCTTGTAGTTGACGTTCCGTGCAATTTGGTTTAATTTTTAACACCTTGTATGTGCGACCCGTAGACTTAGCCGTCGCCGGAGTGTAATTCAAGCAGAAATTGTCCTCCCTTTGTACGTTATTAAACATGCACTAACAACGCAGTGTTACAACACACACGTCAGCGATTTACATCTTTATTTTAGGGAAGTTTTTCACAATAAATGTGGAAGAGAAGAATTGGAGGTCCCTGAATGTAAAGTTGCAAAGTTTTGTGTTTCCTGGAAGTTATAATTTGTAATATTTAAACTTTCAAATTGTCGTTGTTAAATATTTTACACTTCGGTCGGCTTTGTAGAAAGGGCGGCTGACGACGTATTGTTGACGTCATTACACCCACCGCTGTGTAATTAATACAGATATATACTGCCGTAAAGTTGTGTACATCCGTTGTGTTTCGAAATTTAATACACGAAGAGAAGTAAGGAACACCGTTGACACAACTGAAACCTAATATTTTTGCTTATCTACATGTTTCGGCCTTGTACGTTCATCATCAGCCTAATGTTAGGATATTTAAAGAGACAGTGAACATTACAAGTGCTAGGAATGAGATCACATTTTTACAACTTACTTAGTTACTTTCTTACATACTTACTTTCTTACTTACTTACTTACTTACTTACACACTTACATACTTACTTACTTACTTACTTACTCAATGGAGCAGAGTTCTTCTTGAGAAGTTAACAATTTTTCAGCTAGTCAAGAATTCCCCGCATTTTATGGAACCCGAATGTATATTAACGCAGTCACACGTGCCAGTCACCTGTTGCTATCCTGAACCAGCTCGATCCAGTCTACTCACCCACACCCCACTTCCTGAAGTTCCATCATAATATTATCACCCAGTGTATGTCTGGTTGTCCCAAGTGGACTCTTTCTTTAGGTTTCCGCACCAAAAACCTCTTCTCTCTCCCATACATACTACATGCCTCGCCCATCTCATTCATCTCGATTTTCTCACCTGAACAGTATTGGGTGAGGGGTACAGATTATTAATCTCTTTATTATGTAGTTTTCTCCACTCTCCTGTCTACCTCGTCCGTCCTAGGCCCAAATATTCCATTTTACCACTTATGTCTTGTAAATATTTTTAAAAACATATCTTATAAAAATGGGAAATATGATATTTATTTTGTAAAAACGAGATCTCATTCCTATCATTTGCAATGTTTATTGCCTTTTCCAATATTATAATGTTGGCCTAATGATGAATTTATAAGGCCGATACATTTAGCTATGCAAAGGATATTAAAATTTTATTTGTGTTGAAGTGTCTATTTGTTTCTCTTCTTCTGTTCGTTGATAGGTTGAATACTGCAGTGACCTCGCGGACTATGGCGTGCACATGCTGATCCTCGCTTGCTGGAATTGTGGGATCGAATCCAGCCAGAACACGGAAATTTGTCTCGTATGAGTGTTGCGTGTTATCATTTAGAGCTCTTTGCGTTGGGCTGATAACTTGTCCTGAGAAGTCCTATTTACTGTGGTGTTTCCAATGAGTGTGACAGCGATTCACCGTAAGGGAGGGTTATAACCCATAATCGGGTCAAAGCGCAACAGGGAAAAAATATACCTGGAATATATTGAATTGCACTTTGATCAGTTTCAGATTAGAAAATTATTTTTGTAATTGGGAGTATTTTTTTGAAATTTTATTTTTTAATTAAGATTACAGTACGAGTGTTTTGTTAGGAATTTAATGTGTGTTAGATGTGACTGCTTATATAAGTGTAGGAGAATATTTTGTTAGAGAAATAACCAGGAAAAGAAAAGCCTTTAACCGCAATTAAATGTATTTTCCATTAAAGGCGTAGCAGGAGCTTTAGTTATATCTCTGAACTACTGAAGATCTTGCACTCAAAAGCGAACTTATTATTGAACCATTCTGCACCTGTCTAGAATTCTCATGCCTTCCCATTTGTTGTCTGTTGCGCCTCGTGCGTCACATTCTAGTACTTTACAATCGATGAAGAAAGACAAGAAGAGGAACAGAAAGTCGCATGTCGATACTGAAACTAGAAAACAGGAATTTACGTAACGGGCCAAACTTGCTTTAACACAGGAGAGAACAATTTTTTTTTTGAAACAATTTTGGGAACAGACGAATTTCACAATTTGATATTTCTGTTTGAAATCTCAACTCAAACTGACACAAGGCAGTTTATTTTGATCCTATAGCCTGTTTGATGACCCTGTATACAGAACGATCCAATGCACATTTAACTGTTGCTACGCACTGTACTGTTTCCTTTAGCGCTCGCAGTAAGAGCAAATATACCGTTTTATGAAAACTTAGTGGCAAGGAAGTTCATTTAAGTGTTGCCTAGAAATTTCTGTCGGAGGTCACTGGACTGTCTGCACGAAATGTTAACCATGGCGTCTGTGTGATAAAATTACGTGCTATTGACAGATGCAAATATCTTTAAGGACTCCTATAGGCAGGTAACAAAAAAAAATTTTGCATCTTGACCCCACTGATACACGCTCAACTGGAGGCTTCCCTTTAATGTCTTACTCCTCGGCGGTCACATGAGATTTTTATGCGTGTTTGTACAGTAGCAGAAACGGCAATTTGCTTCATATTTGTCCGTCTGTCTGTCCGCATGTATCAATGCAGCTTTCATTGGAGAGATTTCCGTGTAATTTTGTATTTGAGACTTGCATTGAAAATATTTCTGGTAATCAAACATTAGTTTAATTAGAGCAGAAATATGGTACACCTTACATGAAGGCGTAAATACTTTTCATTTTAAGTGGCGAAATAAATCTGTATGAAATCCGTCTCTTTGATAGAAGTGGATTTTTTTCAGTTAGATGATCCATAATTATTTCACAAAAGCGCCACTATGGTACGCTGTACGCACGTTTCTTAACTTGTTGCATTCAAACGACAAATTGTGGCCCTGTAACATTATTGTATTTATCAACTAGAAGCTTTACCTGAATGGTTGTTATTTTTGTCACCAGACCGCATGACACCGGATGTCTGTCTAAACCAAAAAGACCAAAGTTGAGAAAATACAGCTCACTATTTTCTACACAACTCTACCCATTTAATGTTGCCAACCTTCCGAATTGCTGCAATATAACACTAACCGTTATGGTAGCTATGCAAAGCGAATTTCGAAACAGCAGGCGGCATGTTGGTACCGACTGCTTACAGCGGATCGAAATAATGGAACTGCTTCGTCCATTTGTTTTGTGTTACGTCACGGATATTGTCTAGTAAAGAACATAAAATCAACAAGAGTACTTGCATTGTTTAAAAATGGAAGAAATGGAACAGTAGGTCATTTATATAACGAGCGAAACTTTGTGTGACGAAGGGGTGAACAAAGTTTTGATGGCATCATTAATTAATACATGGTGTTTGTTTTTGAGTCTCGCATTTGTTCTTCGCATTTCCCACACTCTAAATGTGCTAAAGGCCTTATATTCATCAGTTGAGCGTGAAGTTAATTGGTGTGTGTGACCGAAAATTAGTGTATTTTTCTGTAATATTTTAAACACACTCTTCATCTGTTGGTTGTCTTTCTTTAAACTTGGGCTTCACGTTTTAAGCTTCGCGATGACATTTTAAATCATGTTTGCCGAGAAAATTTCATGGAAAATAAAACCGCACAGTTTACAGTGAATTTGTTAAACGTAAGAGCATATGTCATATTAAAAACCATTTATTCTACCATGTAGACATATATTTCATACGTAAAAATAAACCATGTTTCTGAAACAAGAACAGATGAAACCAACGCACTTAACACAGCTAACTCCTACTGTTTTCTTTCTAGCTCCATGGGCCAGAATATATCGTGGGAAGACAGTGGTTACCTCGAAAAAATTATTTTCGTTACATGTTGCCTGAGTTGCCGTTTCCCTGTTCAGAACGTCCCACCGCCAGTCTGTATATTGTGCCCGATCCTTACACTCCGCACAATACTGCATATTTATTGAAGATCTAGTTAATTTTTTCCCCTTACTTATGTCTAGGTTTGCAAACTCTCTTCTTGGATAAGATATTCCCATCAAAATTTTGTATTTATTTATTCCGTCTACCTCGCCCTATTGGTGAGAAGTACTTTTAGCTACATTTTTTAAATTTGACTTTCATTTTTCACATTTTACTGCACATAGCGATATAATTAAAATTACTTCCCTTTGGTCTTGCATGACAATTAATTGTAACCACGTTACACTTAAGTGCTGTGACCACATTGTTGGTCTACCCGTTTGAAACCACCACAGGGTTTCTGTGAGACTGTAAATTGTGTAGTCACAAACTTGAAAATTACATACTGGGTTGGGTGAATTGATAAAAGTAGAATTGATGTTTCTACCAATCATAGCGAGAGCTGCACATGTGCAGAGGATGAGACTGCAGTTGCCTTACTTGTGTTTATAGTGAGGTTGTTGTATATAACATCCACACACAGTGCAAGTTTGATGTTTCTGGATTGAAGCATTGTAACTCTTGTAGACGTACCTTAGTTACGGTTCGGCACTGACTACTTCATTTAGTTCCGTTCGGAATTTGTACACCTGTCAGAGCGCTCCTGCTTCTGCTGTTAGGATCTTTGGAACTGCCGTTATGCGAGGCTTTCTAGCAGGGCTGAAAATGTGCTTGAATTTGGGCGATGCTTTGTTTTGTATAGATTGCTTTGTTGGCATCTTGAAAGAGACGTTAATAATTTCAATATTCGTTCTGTTAAATTTTTATTACGTAACGCTGAAGGTGACAAGAGAAATTCATGCATAAATTTGTTATTGTCATCTGAATTGAATTCGGTTTAAGTTTGTTATCGGATTTTACAGAACCTCTCTTTCGGACATGTTGCGCGTGGACACACGTGGCAATGGAACCGTAGCAGTGCTGTGAAATTTCACTGTTTAAGCACTGCAAATCTTATGTCGTTCAAACTGAATTCCGGCAGCGTTAGTACAATAGAGACTGCGTTATACCTAATGTAACGCGAAGGTCCCAAGCTGCAATTGAATTAAATTAAACAATTAGGAACACAGATTACAGGTGAAGCAATCCGTGTACATATCTGGACAGTTCCTGAGGGTTCCAAGACGTTGAGGCACCCAGATTTCACGATGGATAGCACGTGAAGGTGCCAAGGTCTTCAGGCCTAAGCATCGGCCACGCTTACCCCCCAGGAAGTATTCCTGTTGCTCATTTCAGTTTGAGCATGTGTCGACCCCGTGTCATAGTGCGACCGGGAGAATTACGTGAATAATAAATTCTAATGACACTGTCTGAATCGAACACGTGACCTCCTGACTTGTAGCTATAATAGCTACGCGTTTTAATGTTTCGGCTTCTAAGTTATCTTTATTTTGGTTGTTGGTGTACTTTTTTTACATTTATGCCTATAGAAACCTCTCACTTTATATTCAAAACTTCGTGTTTAAAACAGATATCGACGTTAAATTAGTTTTTAATCTGTGATAGAAATGAGCTGAGAAATGTAAATGTTGTTATGATTAATAATTTCGAGTGTCAAGACGGGTTTCTTTTTTGTTATCTTGTGCAAAACAATAGCTGTCATTGTTTTATGAATTATAAATATTAAGAAATTTGCTCAGAACTTAATATTCTTCTGTTAGAAATTTATAGAAAACTGTATTGAAATTTCGAGCAGTTGCCTTTTTTAGGCGAGATGTTGCACAGAAAATGTGAGGCGTTTTGCAGATGCCACTGAAGACAAAAAGTGCCAGTGTTTACTTCTCTAAACAAACCAGGCTGTTGTTTTGTGCAGCACCGCACATCAGTATAACCATTGTTTGCTCATCCAGGATCCTCACATCAGACGATATTCTTTCTGTTGTGTTAGATAATCAATTAAAATCAATATTATGTACACTTGTCATATTTAAATATAACCATTAAAACAGTCGTTTATTGTTGCACTGAAATAGAACACAGAAACATGTATAACGAACGAAACTTTTCGTATCCGAGGAGTTAAGATTTTCAGAAGCAAACCGTTGTCAGTGCAGCATTGCGTTGTAACATGATTTTCACAATTTGACGTACACTGTTTATAGCTCGGCTGGAAATGACACAAGAAGGATTATACTGAATTTTTAACTGCTGCAGTCCGCCTACTCACAAGCAATCCAACATAAACTTATTGCTTATAACACAAATTTTTTCTTCCTTAACACTTTCAATAATTTTTTTATTTTTAACTTGTCCTTAATTCTAAATTCTGCTTTTCGTGGGCCTCTTCTAACTTTTTATTTTCCAAAGCCATATGCACCGAAGATGGAACATTCTGCTGTTGACATATAAACAACCAAGACAAAAAAAACGTCTGTATTAAAACCAAAACCAAAAGTAATCTTAAAGCAGTGGTTCTGCGATAAACGACAGAAAATTCGTGTATGGTAGCCCAACAAATTGCCATAACCAACTGTCTCTACCGAACAGAATTATTTTTGAGAAGCTGGGGGTTTTCCAGATAGAAAAGAAATCATTCCGACAGTTCGTTACCCTTTTCACGTGAGGCCGAATTATCCAATCCACAACTTACTGCTCTATACCTCGACGGCGGACTTGAATTAATTCTGGTCCTCTTCTTCTCCAAGTGTATCGGCCCGTCTGCTTTCTTCATATCTGTCCTCAAAACCTGTATTATTTTCTCCTGTATACTGCACAGCATTGTGGGCCGCGATAGCGTAGTGGTTATAGTGACTTGCTACGGCCTGGACGGTCAGGGGATCGAATTCCGTTGGGGGTGAATTTTAAGTCATTCATCCGTACCGTCCGTAGTGCCAACCCAGCCTCCTATGCAATGGTTACGACATCATTTCAGTGGGTAAAGCGGGCTGGGGCGTGGAGTTTACCACCCACCGCCCTATAGCGCCGAGGTTAAAAAAGGATCTATAATTCTCCTCCTTCTCGGTGCCTGCGTGGCCTGTTATAGGCCAAATTTTCCTTTCTTATTATATCGTATTAAATAAGAAGAACATTAATTGTTATGAGACTTTATGATCATAACTTCCCCATTCCGAACACGATCGCCCAAGGAATAAGAAATTGTATGTCAGTGGATTGTGGTCCTTTATTTGTTATTGATAAGACGCCATGTGGAATGGTAAGTGTTCACTGGTGTGTTATTGTTCTGATGGCCCTTGTGTCAGGTGAGAGTAAAACTGGTAGTAAAATGTCAGTTTATATGGACATTTGGAACGTGTATTCGGTCACTTTCTGAGAGCCATACCAAAATTCCCTTTGAAGAATGTAATGCAAAACTGGAAAAAAGGTGACAGATTGAAACGGAAAGTTATAAATGACAGTTTGAGTGAAGGTTGTAGTGATAATTTTGTTACAATAGAAAACTTTTGCCACATAGAAAGATGTGATTCTCAAAGGTACACTGTCAAAACATTTATGAATGCACTTGGATCTCTCCGGATGGTAAGATTCATATTCAGATCGATAGCATATTGAGAGACTGGAGATGGTACGTGCTTGATGTCCCAGTTATCTGCAATACTGATCATTATTTGGTGGTGAGAAAAGTTAGGGAAAGTCTGTCAGTGAGTAAGGTAGCAACACAGGCTTTGATATGGAGAGATTCGTTCTGGAGGAGCTAAACGAAGTATCTACTTAAAATCGCAGATGTTCCCATGTGTGGAGACACGAGAAGGGCGTCAGAAATTATGGGAGGGAATATCAGATTGCCAGCTGAATACCGTTTGTCTGACTGAGAGGGGATATCAGATTGCCAGCTGAATACCGTTTGTCTGACTGAGAGGGATATCAGATTGCCAGCTGAAGAACGTTTGTCTGACTGAGAGGGGATATCAGATTGCCAGCTGAAGACCGTTTGTCTGACTGAGAGGGGATATCAGAATGCCAACTGAAGACAGTTTATCTGACTGAGAGGGGATATCAGATTGCCAGCTGAAGACCGTTTGTCTGACTGAGAGGGGATATCAGAATGCCAACTGAAGACCGTTTGTCTGACTGAGAGGGGATATCAGAATGCCAGCTGAAGACCTTTTGTCTGACTTAGAGGGGATATCAGTTTGCCACCTGAAGACCGTTTGTCTGACTGAGAGGGGATATCAGAATGCCAGCTGAAGACCGTTTGTCTGACTGAGAGGGGATATCAGATTGCCAGCTGAAGACCCTTTGTCTGACTGAGAGGGGATATCAGATTGCCAGCTGAAGACCGTTTGTCTGACTGAGGACAGAGATTTCCGGGCAAGAACTGCGGATAGTAAACAACGTCTTTCGCAGTTGTTCCGATTGCATTCGGCCAGGAGGACAAAATTTTCAGCATGTGCTGTAGCGCTGCTAGTTTTTGTTAGATTTTCTGAAGTTTATTATCATGGGTGTTCTTTTTCTCATGTCCCGTTTCGGACAGTTAAAACTACTTGGATTTGGAACGCTAGGCGAATGCTTATCATTGAAGCAGGAAATATATGATCCTGTACAGTAATTGCATTTTTAGTCTATGAATGGGAAATCCAACAGAATTTATTTCAAATTAACCACAGCGATGTTTGTAACGCGTAATAACCATAAGCAGTATCATTGAAAACTTTCACCCGTGGTTATAACCGCGTCTCATTGCTGTGCACACCCACTACCCACAAACTCAAAATTCGGATTTGAGGTCTTTATGAATTATCTGATAAGTTTAATTTATGGCTCAATAACGAGATCTCGTTAGACGAAACCACCCAACAATATTATAGACTGCCAACTTAACTTAAGTTTAGGTATACATGATTGTAAACGTTGCAGACGGTAGTACACTCG
>Ga0268261_10000279_pt1 | contig 31307 bp, 18 predicted proteins | sample TergutNc150P1_FD_190353 | JGI IMG/M metagenome (GOLD analysis project Ga0268261, IMG submission 190353) | Nasutitermes corniger P1 segment gut microbial community from laboratory colony in Florida, USA - Nc150 P1 (SPAdes) (version 2) | ecosystem: Host-associated > Arthropoda: Insects >... | reverse complement strand
TCTCTGCGACGAGCTGATCACTCGTCCAGAGGAGTCCTGCCGACTGTGCTGCGTCGTTGTGTGTGATCTAGAAACATCAAGAATAGGTGCTCCATATATATACAACGTTAGGCTCCTAAGGGTTAAAGATGTCACAAGTCAAAAAGGCATTACTAACCCAATGAAGCACAGTCCTTCTTGGCAAGCTAACTAAGCTAGTCAATAAATTCCCCATATTTTATAAAACGCAAAGATCATTCCCGTGTTCACAACAGCCCACCACTCATCCGTGTCCTCAGCCGGATAAATCCAGTCCCCACCCTTCCATCCTATATCTTTTAGGTACACTTTAATATTATCCTAATACAAGTATTACATTACAAACTTTTTATCAAGGCATATTTCAGACAGCGTCAATTGTAAATGGGCCTGAAAAGAAAAAACAAAAAAACATACATACAACATTTCACTATAGACTAGGCTAACCTCTGTTAGTATGAATGAAATAAATTAATTCTTTTAAATTAGGAATGCTGCAGTACTTGTGGTTTTGGGGTGGAATCTCCATTCTTTTGATCATGGTGTGAAGTTCCATTTTCTGTTGGGTTAGGGATAGTATTCAATAATTCTGGCTTCATCTCCGAGGCAACATAGTGAGTCCATAACGCCAGCTCAACCTGATGTGGGTTCCAAGTGCCATTGTTAGCTAGAACAAAAGGTTGAAATACAAGTAGTCATGTAAAAATGAATGCAACCCCCAAACATCTGGGGGGGAAATGCATATATAATTAATTAATGGAGTCTTAATTAAGTATAAAGGAGTAACCACAAGCAGTCAGAAAATACAGAATGCTGCTTTTTTATGAACCCTGTAAACTTTGTTATCAATACCAATGTGGCCAGCCATCATGTATTCTTTCTGTGCACACATTGATCATTTTTCTGCATCATATGTTCTGTACTGTGGAGTAACCTGGCTGAGTCCCCGACAGTGGTCTGAGCCTCATCACTACATTCTAAGAAAGGAACCGTGCTGGCAGCTCAGCCGTGTTACTCCACCGTAAAAAGCGTAAGATTCGCATGACATAAAGACAAAAGACAAGGCAGGAAACTGTACATGAAAATAATTTTTTTCCCCCGATTTACAATAGAAAGTACTTTAAATGACAACAAACCAATTTGTACTCCATGCATAATTGTGGCATTGGGTAGGTAGCATAATATATTCACACTGATGTTATGGAGGTTTTGGCAGGACTGATACAAACATGCACAGAACCAAGAAGAACATGGATTCAAGGAATATAAAATCCAAATTACACTGTATAGAAACAAAAGAGAGCAGAAGAAAAGGCTGTATGGGCCTATATATGTTGCTTTCATAATGTTCGCTTGTTACATAGCGCATGGGAGAAGGGTTAAAACAAATAATGAAAAATAATGGTGGAGTGATATAAATGAAGCAATAAATTACCCTTGCATAATTAATATGTACAAGTGTGCACTGAATGAGGATGCATTTTAAAACTTACTCTCTTTGTTGAGCCTCTCTACTGTAGACTGAATGTGCTGAACAAATTTGAGGTATTCCTTTGTGGTGTAATCGATGCCTTCAATCTCAGGAATAGCCATAAGGCACTCATCTGCCATGAATGGGGCTTGATCAGGAGCAGCTGCTGCCAGCAGAGCTGTAATGTATAAAATGCAATCATAAACAGCATATACATGCATGACCCCTGCTTCAAGAATGCACAAACTTTCCAAAGATCTAGGGTACGCCACACAATTCTAGGTGCCAAAAGGATGACATGAAGGAAGTTCCAAACTGCGGACCCAAACATATTAGGCACGACTGTACACAATTCAGTTGCCATGGCGACACGGCACCCGGGATTTGTGCACCCTTGCCTTACTTTCATATATATATAATTATGTGTGCTTACCCAACTGTATAAGAACAACAGGTGGAAACCATGAAAGGTAACTGTGGTCAATACTTGGCAACAATGTTTTTCCTGTAAAAGTTCACAGTTATGCCTAGTGCTCTATTTTCACTTGCCACTCATCGACAGCAGAGAGGCACACTTTCTGCGACACTTCACTTGTAGAAGCTATTTACTATTCAATATACTGTTTCTCTGTGTTTCTATTATTTGATTTTTAAGTGCACTGATATTGTTGACACATCTCATTTGGTCCAAGAAGTAATGTTAGAGACACTGGTATATGCAGTTAGTCTGAAGATCAAATAAGTTGCAATGGGCAATGCAGAAGCTTCAGACCTGAATGACATCACTTACAAGGGACAGTAAAACAAAAATTGTATAGCCCTTAAATAAAGACAAGTAAGGCTAGTACATAAAAGTGCTCTGTACTTGAATCTGAGCTTCACAATTCTCTCACCTCTTCCAAAAGAAGGGATCACAATTTAACATGCGACAAGCTGAATGCCAGCTAGTGGATTTTCTACTGATCAGTGCATAACACGACAATTTAAAACCAATACCTTACACCATATTAACCAACAGCCACATCTCTGCCAATCTAAAAGTCAAATATTTGTAAGACATTATACATTCTCATAAACTGTGTATAATGACAGACTGAAATCACTCAATTTCACACTAAGACAAGACAGTCACAGTTGCAAAGCGTTTAATTTTCAAAACGTTCTTACCTGATGCCATTGTTGTTCCAACACCTTTCAGGTTACTGAGGGCAGTAATAGCTTGCTCCAGATTTGGCAATTTACGAAATGCTTTCTTTGTTTCCATCATCACAGCACGGGGTGTGTTTACCTTCACCAGGTACGACAGTTGTGGATAGAATTTTCCCCGCTGAAAAGTGAACAATATTAGCCATAAGTCTAAGATTGCACATTCTCAGTGTGGTAACAATGAAGTTTACAGTCTTCTGGGATGTGACACCATATAATCCAGTATAAATCTACAAGGAACACATACCTCCATTGGTCAGAAAAGTATGATGTAAAGGAAATGTTCAATTACATTACGAGTACAGGAAGAAGAAACACAATTCCATGAGCAAGGCCAGCTGGACCAGGAAACGGCAGAGCCATAAAAATCAGAATAAAAAAGCTGATACTTTACAGAAGTAATGTGGCACAATTTTATAAACTAAATTTGTCACTAATTACAATAATCTACTGTTCACCCTACACACCTCCATATCAGCAGAAAAATATCATGTTCTCTTCTTTACGCACAGATGAACCCATTTACCCACTGACAAAAGTGTCACATCCCAGAGGACTCTAATCCATTCTTATTCTCCTGTATCCCAAAGCAAAAGTACAGGATGTACATATCTGATATCAAATTTCAAAATGACATGACTCTTTCCCCAGACAGGGACTCTTGACTCAGAACAATGGCCAGTACACTGCTGCAATACCATAGCAACAGAATATGTTTGCTTACAGTTTGTTTCCATTTCATAGTTTGTACTAGTTCTTCATGAATGAGATGGGCATCTTTCCCTCGAGCCTTTATTTTCTTTGGTAGTTCATTCTGGTACCTGCAACACGACACATACAAACATACCTTCATTAACTTACCCAAAATGACAATTTTTGTCACCATATCATAATGCACAAATTATTAGCAGAGCACTGGCATTACATCTATTACTGTTCCTCTGCTCATTAAATAAAATACCAAAATCAAAAATGCTTATGATAAAAATAATCAGAATAATAGTAAATGTCATGCTCACAAATAACAACACATTTGCTGCAATTCATAACCACGCTGGTGGTGAATTCCTACATTTTCAGTGTGATGGAATCACACTTTCAACAAAGATAAAATTACACAAAATTAGAGTACACAATAAATTAATTTAAGTTCTATAGCCTTTACGAAATCTGGGGTTTTCATGGCACGAAGATGCAGAATGTGGTCTTCAGGGTTACATCAGTGGTAATATCCTGAAGGGATATGCTGCCTCCATCTTCACAGCAGGCACCACATCACCCACAACAACTAAATTTCCAAACTTAATTCCTCCCTTTCCTTTCTTTTTTATTGTTTATTTCACATGAAGCGGCCAGTCACAACACAGAGTTTAACAAATGAATATGTAATACATCGACAACCAGAAAGACAATTTACATGGATAATAAACTCAAAAGTTATGGCTTAATGACCCTTTGAATGTGAAGTTCATCTAAAATGCTATGTAAAAGTTCTATTCCTACCTTAACAAAAATATAATACCTCCCACATGATCAACCACTTAATGCTATTTGGGGATATAACCACTGTTTAGTAGAGTACCGTACAAAAGACGTGAGTACACTGTGTAGGTAACATGACTTTTTCTTTATGTTACAGCAGTACATAATGTTCAGTAGTGACTGTCATTCTGCATGGTGCAAAGCAATGAATGTGTCCTGCTACAAGTATAGTCCACTGAAACACACACACACTATAACAACTTCCTCCTGAACATTTAAACATTTACTTTTCCCACCAGTAAAACTGCTTGGGTGACAAGAAGACATCAAAGTTTAAAAAAAATTTTTAATGAACGCATATAATACACAAACTCCCAATGGAGTCCACAGTCCAGACCGTAAGTGCCTAAACCTAATGCTGTGGTCAAGTGGTCAACATTGCTGCTTCACATTTTCAAAATCATAATCTCAGATAAACACTATGATAGTGCATCAAATTTGGCCATGATCCTTTCCTTCCACACTATTTCAAATTCATTATTCACTACTCCTCCTTCCATACAACATTAGTCTAGTCTACTGAACTAATTATTAAATAAATCATAAATAACTGGATATATGCCCATGTTCATTTATAATCAATGAAACATGACAAACTGTGTCCAGTTTATAAACCTTAATACATCTACATGTCAATCTACATTCTACAATTCCACAGTATTTCACAGTTTCTTTGGGAGTATGACAAATGGAAGGAGAAAAGAAAAAAGATGAAAAAATTATTCAAAACACTGGACCTAAATGCCACAAGAGGTAATGACGATCTCAAGGGATGAACTTATACCAAAATGCCATGCATCTACATTAAATGAGCCACAAATAAATATGTATGTACATGCTGTACTCAATTAAAAATACAAGAAGGCATACCTGTGCAAGGTTTGAACCACATTATCTATATGAGGACAAGTCTGTGTGCATTGAGTATTAAAACTAATTTTAGTCTGAACATAAAAAGTGGCATAAGTGTACTTATGCACAATATACAACCCAACTTTCAGATTATATAAAAAGGGAAATAATTACGATTCACATAATTTAAATAAAAAAAATTAAAACATACTTCTATATCCCTGCAACTAACAATTAAAATAACCCTGGATAACGGTGAAGTACCACCATGGTAATGTAAAAGCCAGTGCAACCTTCTTTGAGCTAAAGAATATATTATTTAAAAACAAATCATACTTCAAATAACACTTTCAACAATATTTTAATATTGGAAAATCATCCATACATCAACCTAATAGTGTCAACCAATTATCCTTTGGAAATATTAGTGTTTAAACACATTTTAAACAAATGATAGAAATGCAACTTTTTCACATAGTGAGGGTTTTTTGAATGAAAATTCCGAAAGAAATAAAAGTTTTGTTGATAAATGTCAGCACATACTTTAAAAGATGCCTAGATACACTGAAAAAAAATTTTGATTCAATCCAAACTAATGTTCACAAGTTTCAATGAATGTTACCTAACATCAAACAGAAAGATTCCAAATGTTAAACATTCCTGTAGGTAAAACTGGCCTGAACAACCCATTATCGCCCTTAAATCTACAACACAATATGACTAAAATTAAACACGAATAAAAAATTTTGGATATATATGAATTACAAGTAGACTAAGTGCATTTTTCAAGTGACCAGTCATGGTTGAACAACTTGATGCCTTACTCAAATATTTCCGACAAGATCGTCCATATTGCGTTCCTAGCCGCAGTAGATATTAAATAACACTTTCCTTAAGTTACGGAAAATAATCTTAAAAACTTCTGTGATAAAAATACTCCAGTAAAGTTTAGATTTCATAATAAGTTGCTGTAATATAAATGCTTTGTCTAGTCTCCATTTTGGTTTATCTCATACTGTTGTATCAAGTGGTTTATGCTCTGAGCGAAGAATTTAGCACAGGATAATGACTAGTGTGCCTTTAAATAGACTCGGAATATCATAAAAGTGTGTTTCAGACATGTAATACTTGTTCATTAGTATGGAAAATACGATTATTTCGTTACGAATCCAATCATCAATTTCAAGGCAAACGTCAGCTCCATAGTCGACATGACGCTACCAACACCCCATCCCCGACCGCAGACCCCAGCAGATTGGAATGAATTACAGGCTATTCTTCAAAATTAGTGAAGCACGTTAGTTGACATTGATTCCCACGTGACACGGTTGGCATTTAATGAACGCGCTTAAGATCGAGCCGTCCCAGGGAGCATTCCTTCATCGAGAGTAGTCTGCTACGTGCAGCGTAATACAAAGCAAGGTTCATTGACATTGTTTCCTAAATCTTAGTACATTTCCTGTTATGTTTCTACTCACCAATTATCCAATTTAATCAGTTCTTCTGGCTTTTTAGTTTTTCGGTCTGCTTTCAACCTAAGAGCTTCAGGATATAACTTCAAAACATGTTCGAATTGATTTGATGTTCCTTTAGAGAAGAAAGTTGCTGTATCTTTTACGGAAGCCATTATGATAACTACACTTCACTGGCAATACGGTAGAGAGCAGCACAACAGTTAGGTCAACCCGGTGATTGTTCTACTCGCAAATCGAAAGAAATTAATTTAATTTGGAATCGTGTATTATCACAAAAATAAGACAAGATGCAAAATAAAATACATACATGACCTTATGCTAGGTACATTTTTGTCCAAAATCGCAATTAGTGTGAGATGCGTTGAAAGTAGGTTTCCATCTCGGATGCTGCAGGTTTTTCTGATCCTACAGGGGAAATCCATTGACCTAGAAATTGAAAGGGGTCATCTGCAATGAAATGAATAGAATTACAATTCCTTCCCAAAGAATTAATAATAAAAATACGCGGTAAAAATGTCTGTTGACTTATACTAATAAAATTAAAACACGAGTTTTGTGATGGGATTGTAATTCCATGAGTTGGAAGGTCATAATAAGAGAAGTTCACCAGTTTTCATTTCTAATGTAATCATTACTAAATGTACAAAATAAATACATCGTCAACTAACAATGCATTTTACATAATTCATGGATCACAATATTTTCTATGCTGAAAAGGTTTTATACTTTCATATTGTTTTATATTATTAATAATTCAGATTACTGAACATGAGCAGATTATTAATCATATGATGCACTTTTTGGCTCCTGGAAGCTAACCTTCAATTTTTACAGCAGGCAAAATGAAATGTTCTGCAATGTGAAATATTACTTTCAGATAAGTTACTTTTTTTTACTCTTGAACCGACAGAGAGTTCCGAAACGTCGGCTTTTAGCACTCGGACGCCGGGGAGATACCCAAAAGAAAACGCATTACTTACTTTTTTTTATGTTGTTACTATCCAATATCACCATGACACAAGTATTTTGAAAGTGTGGAGTCACTACATGGTGTCCTGCTGCCTTAGGCAAAATTATTGAGGGGGGGGGACCCTGAGCACACTGTGGCAGTTCTAATGTACGGTACAATTTATGTGAGGAAAAACTGTAACAGTCTGTCTGCTCTACCAGCCTTTTCCTCACATATCTAAATTTTCATTCATATAGACGTACCCGAACCTGATTTTTAAGCTTTCCCACAAGAAGAGGTTTCAGACAAATTATGACATTAGACACCATGTCTGGTTTCATCCATTAATTTATGAACACAATTACACCGATATAAGACTAGATAATTACAGCATGTAAATATAAATAACAAGACAAATAACTTACAAGTAAAAACTCAAATATCCCCAACAATAGTTGTTTTACTGTCAGAACAACTCTTAAAGGTATATAGTACCAACAATTTTCATTCTGCAACAGTCTATCTATCATTAAAATAGTAACACTTGTAGGAAAAAACATTACACAATTCACATCAAAAACTAAAACAAGAGACAATATTCTTGTCTTTTTAAGTATGATCCATTTTTTGTGCATCTTATACACTGCTACAGCATAAAGATCTCACAATTAGCAATACATTTGGCCACTGTAACAAAATCTTCCACAATAATAAGCATATAACACTCCATTCTACCTAAAAATATACTCTGGTTTGTTTTGTTTATTGTCTATGAGCACTACATACAGTAAATCCCAAACATACACTAATTCCTGAACAAATATATAAATGCTGTTTCAAAACAGACTGTTCTATTTGTTATGAATTAATATAATGTTTGTCACTTACTATTAAAACACAGCTAACCCTGTTTCCAGGAGTCATACTATTCTGGGCACCAAAATCATACTTGGTAGAGGCATATTTCTTGAACAGATATAATGACAGATTTGAGTGTCTCACAGTAGTGACTACAAAGATTACAGTCACTGTGTAGTTTAGCTAGACTAGTACAAACATTTCAGAGCCACGTGTAGCCTCCATATTTAAGATACTCTACTCTTATATCCTGAAGATAGTATCAACAGGTTTCTCTGAAACATCAGTCTCAATCTACTGCAGTATATCGCATCATTTCCCACAAGGCAGTAATCTTAAAACTCACAATTCTTCAAAACTGACTCTAATGATCATTATCTATCACATTCCTCCACTCTCCTGAATGTACATACAAAGATGGTCTAAAGACATTCAATGCTTCGTGTACTTATCACAAACAACACTGCTGCACACAGTGAAAAGCCACAGAACTGCATAAAAAATCTGACTCTTTAACACTTCACTTTTGGAATGTAAATACAGTTCCATTTATAAGACAATCCAAGAGGTATGTGTGCCCACTATATTAGTGATTTTTCTTTCTCTTTTCAATAAATTAATACCACAATTTCCTTGATTTTCAGATTGTGCATTTTTTGTGCAAAGTTTTATTTATTCTTCATCAATGAAACAGACCCAACAAACGAGGAACTGAGTACCTGCCACATGAACCTAGTGTCCCTACAACATGTAAATATACAACACACATTTATCATGTTTTTTGTCAAGATTTTGTCTGCACTTAAAAGACACAATACAGTTTGGAGGTTTACATTTCCTGCTGTGAGATCCTTGTATCTTACACAGAATAAAACTGCTATCCATATTTCAGCATTTGTCAACATCAGCACACACTCTGCTATCAGTTCATTGGTCAGATACTTTGAGTAATTTATTTGGCCAATTAAGCAGAAATGCAGCTTTGAAATGTTTCATCAGTTTTCATAAAACAAATCTCAAAGCACAAAATGGTGGTCCCAATTAATTTGTCACAGTGTGCTTTACAAAAAAATATATATATTCCTTCAGATTGTTGCAGTGTGCCAGAAAGATAAATATGTTCCTTCTACTGAACTCCACAGACAGGAGCAGAACATATTTCCACCATATACTACAGGAACAAGAAGCATTTTGTGGATATTAAATTTTTGTGAAGTCACATTTGCTATTTAACAACAAAGGTCATTGTAATTAAATGGTTTAAAATTCTGATAAGCTGATTCCAAATCTGAATAAACATTTTCTATAAGCACATTAAAAAAAATGTGGATTGTATACAGAATGTTAGGATAATTGGTAGGTAGTGGTTACATATCATGCAAGTGTGTGAGAACATGATGTTCTGTTGATTAGAAGAAGTTATTCTCACTTAAACACGTCATTACCCAAAACTGCATAAATGGTATGTTAATGCATCATGCATACAAATCAGAATTAAAAACAAAAAAAGTATGCATTACAGCGTAATGACTGTCATTTTTGTAATTAGCGTACCCAATTTAGACAAAACCAGACTAATTCATACATTTTATACACAAGCAAATGAAAGTTTGTTGTACACAAGTGCATGTGTACATACAACAATTTTTCCCTTACAGAAAAGTGGAAGCAACTGGAGACACACTTTGTCTGCTGTTGGCATATACTAGAAACAAGATATGGCACACTGCATCAGCTTTCAGGAGTAGGTCCCATACACAAGTAAAGGTTTCTCAACACTTTATCAAACATCACAGTTGTAGTCTTCACATTTGGTGAATCTGGTAGTCACCCAGGTGACACCTCTAAAGATCTGGCAATGAGCAGGATGTGGGAGGCAAAAGCCTACTCATGTGGAGGAGGACCACAGATTTATGTAGTGCCAGATCTACATAAGGTCCCAGAATGTCCCTGAAGACGGCACCTCTAATGTTCATCAAAATGTCAGAAAACTTTCCTCTGTGGAGCCCAAACCCAAATGGTGATTCCATGCACTGAACACATATCCTGAAAGGCTAAGGACTAGAATATGGCACAATCTATCACTGTCAACATCAGCTGCCACTGTCATCATCATTGTTGTTGTTCAAGGAAGGGGAGAAAAGTAGAAATAACAACAGCACTGACATATAACCTGAATGACAAAAATATTATCACAGAACTGACCTCATTACTATAGCAAAGAATGCATAGTCCTGTCATATGAAAGATACTGTATGAACCTTATTACTGTCAGTCAGTTTTGACAATGCATGTGACTGCCTGTGCTTGTGACCTTCATTATGTACTTACATTTTCTTTAATGCATTAAAACAATGAAAGGAACAAAACTTTCCCTGCAATGCTGATTATAATTAACTCACTTGTCATGAAAACTGAAAACACCTAATCAAAATAAAGGGAATAATAATTTATTAAAAAAAAAAGGGCATGTTCAGCCACAGGAACCTACCTGCACACTGCAGTCATAATTACATCTGCAACTATACTTACTAGCGTAACTTCACAGAGACGTTTCTCAAAATTAATGAAGCACTTCATGTCTAGTATACAAATCCTTAAACCCCTCATCTTTCTTTGACAACTACGTACCTTTTCAGTTATATGTAATTTTCACAACTGACAGTGATTTCATTGTGGATGTTCTAATTTCTGTACTTTGTGTCCTCAAATCCTGCTTAGTCTCAAAGTAGAGATCCACTGGACAAGAAAACAAGGTAACATTTATCTCAGTGCTGATGCACTCAGTCAATTTAAAATCCAGTTGCACCCAGCATAAACCGGATTTGTTCAAAGGATAACCAAAAGGTGAGAGACCATGGAGCCATTCGAATCCATACAGGTATGAATCCCTTATACAGGGCAAATAAGCCTTCATTCCGAACAGTCTTCATGAGGCAGTCCACAGACGACTTGTAGATGAGACCACTAGCAACACAAAAAATACTTTTTAACATCACAGTGTCTATTTTTGGCCTAATGTCCATTATTAAGAAAAGGACAGTGTCAGGCATCCCCAGCCCCCTCCTTCACAGCATTCCAACTTCTGAACCAGCTGACTGATTTTCTTGAAAAGTAGTATGAATATTATGCCAGAAAAAGTCACCCCCAACATTTTTAATTTCCTATGACCAGCAGCAACAACAACAACAACAACAACAACAACAACAACAACAACATGAGAACTTACGCTATGCGAGAAACTAGAAACACTTAATTGGATGTTCTGAAATGATGTATGGCAATAGATTTTTAAAACTGTACATTTGCTAACTGATTGACTAATGTGGGGATTGGAATGGAGATATATCATAAACATCTCAAATGTTATGCATGAAATACTGTTTGTATGTCAACAACTAAAAACATGACAACTCTGCAAACTCTGAAGTCATATCTGACAAATTTAACAACAAACATGATAATATTTTGGGCACTGTCCACATTCTTGTGTTGCTCGTTCCAGCCCTCTCCTCTTTTGTACTTTAAAAGTTACAAAACGATTGACAATGTCCACAATAACAGCCACATTTACTGTCACATAGCATCGCCACACTTACACTTAGCTTAAATTTAATAGTGACAGGTTAAGTACTTAACAGTTTCTTAATAATAATAATATTAATAATAATAATGATGATGATGATGATGATGATGATAACAAAAACAACACATATGCAGAACTAGAAACACATGCAACAGGGAGGTACGATTTATGACTTCTGCTAAAACTTCTTGCTGTTTGTCAAATGAACACTGTGCTATGCAAAAACCAGAAAAATGTCTTGTAAATGTAATACACTTTGAACATCTTGACACGTTATATTTGGATAATGGCTTCCTGCAAAATTGTTTAGAAGCATGCCTTGTACTCACATACAGCACAGATATCACCAATACTGCATTAAATCTAAGGTTCTCAATCTCAGAATTTTGAATACCAAAATGCACTTTTTGGATTAATGATTTACACCAAGAATGTGGACAAGCTTCTGTAAATATCAGAATTTAGAAGAAGGTAAATATGATATAACTGTGACCATTATTATATATGACACAACTTCTTAATACAGGCTGAATAAGCTATAAACCAACACATTTCTTATATCAGTAACTTTATTTATTTGAAACTTTTTTATTATTACTAAATTGATACACAAATTTCTTGTTCATTCACATAAATTTCATTAAATTCCTCTACATGTTTCAAGTGCAATCCGCTCATCATCAGGAGGTCAACAATGCAAACTGTACATATGCAGCCTCTGGTATCGTCACTCTGTAAAAGTGAGTCGTCTAAATTATGGCATTAAAATTTGTTGTACAGGTTGTCATTGGATGTAATACTGTTAGGATTTTTTGGGAAAAACAACTCGTATATGGCTACACTGCATTGTATTGAGTTATCAGGGCGTGATAAGTCATGTGGAGTTTATATGTCTCGATATAAAATTATATTAAATAAATGCTATTTTTGTCTGGTTATTATGAAAGTTTAAAATGTTAAATTGTGTTCAATATTGTTGGTATTATGGAAATTATAATAGAAATCTTAAAAATATGTAGCTTACCTCTGCAAGTGACCGTCTTGTGCAACCGCTAAGGAAGGACTGGCTGGTTGAGTGGGTTATTGATTAGGTGTTAGGTTGGTTGTGATGTAAGGTCGTATATAACAGTTAGGGGAGAGCTGGTATGGATGAGCAGGTTATTGATTAAATGTCAGGTTGGATGTGATGTAAGGTGTTTGTGTTGGAGGAGTTCGAATAACGGATTTTGTTCGTTCGGGTGTTGTTCTGGAATTAATTCATTGTTGTGGTACAGTGTCTGTATGTATATCTGTTCAAATGGAAGCAGTAGATGTGGTTTGTTGATTGCTTTTAGAAGTTTCATTGTATCATTAATATCACTGTATTTGTGTCTGTTGTTGAGTATATGTAATGCATATGCTGAACGTGGGTCGTTGTTCTTTATATATCGCGTATGTTCTTGGTATCTTGCTTTTAGATTACGGCTTGTTTGTCCAACATATGCCTTACGACATGTATTACACGTGATTTTGTATACACCGCTTCTCTCGTGATCTGTTATAGGGGTTTGCTTTTTCGGTCTTATGCATTGATGAAGCGTTGTGGTGGTTCTGAATGCTATACCTATGTTCGTGTTTTTAAACATGTTGGTAATTGTTCTTATTTTTGGGCTATGGTAGGTGAAAGTGGTCCAGATCTTGTTGTCTTTCTTTTCAGAGTTTTGGTCGGTTTTCTGCTGTATCTGTTGATTGAGTTTCTGAAGCAGTTGCTGTGGTATATTGTTGTTTTTCGCTATTGTTTGTATTGTCTTCCATTCTTTATGTTTTTTGTCTGGGTCTAGTGGTAGGGAGTGCATTCTGGTTATGTGGTATCTATTTGCTGCCGTTTTTTGTTCTATGGAATGGTTTGAGAGGAAGTTGATTGTTGTGTCTGTAGTGGTTGGTTTTCTGTGTATGTCTATTTCACGTTTTTTGTGTTGGCGTGATATTGTCAGGTCTAAGAAGTCTATGGAATTGTGCTCTTCGTACGTAGTGTTGTGTTTTATATTGCTGTGTATATTGCTTATGTACGTGTTTACGGTGTGTAAGTTGATTTTTGTCGTGTCGAATATGATCAGAATGTCGTCTACGTATCTCGTGTAATATGCTAATTTCTTGGTGTCTAGAAGGTGTTTAATGTTTGCGTCCTCATATTGCTGAAGGAATATTTCTGCAATTAGACTGGATATCGGTGATCCCATGGTGATGCCCTGATTAGGTTGATAGATTTTTCGTTGGAAAGTGAAGTAATTTTGTGTTAGGACAACTCTTAATAAGGGAAGGCCTTGTTGTGTTATTTGGGTATCGTTGTTTTGCAGTAGTCTATTTTTTGTGATATCCAGTGTTTCGTATATAGGTACATTGACGTAGAGGTCTTTGATATCAAAAGTTATCAATCTATGATTTTCATTTATTTCAAGGTTTGTTAGATCGTTTGCTAAGTTGACGGAATTCATAATATTATAGTGGTTGTTTAAGGTAATGTATTAATTTAATATCTTAGCCAAGTGTTTTGCTAATTTGTATGCTGGTGCTGTTCTATTGTTTATTACCGGGCGTATTGGGATACCTGTTTTGTGTAGTTTTAGTTGGGCTTTGAGAACGGGTGGTGATGCTTTCTTTTGTATTAGGAACTTTATCTGCTGTTTATCTATGAATGAATTACATTCTTACATTGTTTTGTTTATCAGTTTTTGGAAATTGTTAGTAGGGTCTTTGGTTAGAGTGTTGAAATTGTTAGTTGTGAGGAAGGATTGCACTTTTTCGGCATATTCTTTTGAATCTATGATCACTATAGTCTTGCCTTTATCTGCCTGTGTAACTATTGCATTTCCTGTGGTCAATTTTTTGTTCAGTTCTTTCATTACATGCAGATGTCTTTTCTGGAGTATATTGGTTTGGCTTGTTGAGTTGATGATTTGTTTTAGCTTTTTTGCGGCCACGAAGCGGTAAGTGTTTTGTAGTTTTGCGTCTAGAAGTCTTATAGCCTGTTCTGTTTCTGCTGCGAGGCTGGCGGCGTAGGTTGATGCCGGTCTTTCAATGCTGTAGTTCAGGCCATATTTGAGAAGCTGCATCTCTTCTGCGTTGAGTCTGATATTTGTTAGGTTCTTTACTCTTGTGTAAAATTGCTGCTGGTCTTCATTCTGTCGTGGAGGTGTTGAATGTTTCAGTTGTTTTTGTAGAGGCCGGTTTAGTTTTTTGTTCAAGCGGTTGTAATGTGTTTCCATTTCTTGATGTATGTTGTTGTCCATTGTTGCTTGGATTAAGTTCCATGTAGTTGGCCAATGGGCTGCGCATTCCAGATGTATTCTGTATAATTGCTCGTTGAGTTGTTGTTTTTTGATGTATAAGAACTTTTGCTCTTGGTTTATTCTGTATCGGATGGCTGTATTTTTCGTTTTTTGGGATCTTGTGTTGTTGCCGTTAACTCTTACATTGATGTAGTTTGGTGTTAACTGCTTAATTCTGCAGGTTTTGTTGTACCAGATGGCCGCATCGTTTTTGTACAATTTTATTTTGATCTTCTTGTACTGGAATATCTGTTTTGCTTGTTTAGCAATGCAAATCTTGATATTTTGATATCTTAATATTTTTAAGATTTCTATTATAATTTCCATAATACCAACAATATTGAACACAATTTAACATTTTAAACATTCATAATAACCAGACAAAAATAGCATTTATTTAATATAATTTTATATCGAGACATATAAACTCCACATGACTTATCACGCCCTGATAACTCAATACAATGCAATGTAGCCATACACGAGTTGTTTTTACCAAAAAATCCTAACAGTATTACATCCAATGACAACCTGTACAACAGATTTTAACGCAATAATTTAGACAACTTACTTTTACAGGGTGACGATACCAGAGGCTGCATATGTACAATATGCATAGTTGACCTCCTGATGATGAGTGGATTGCACTCGAAACATGTAGAGAAATTTAATTTTATGTAATTTATGTGAATGAACAAGAAATTTGTGTATCAAGTTGGTAATAATAAAAAAGTTATACTATGATGCACAGCCAACCAAATATCAAGATTTATTTATTTGGTATGTGAAAGTACAAGGCAAAATATTTTACAGAGAAATAAATTAAAATGAGGGCACCATATTTGAGAATAGTATTAGTTTCAGTATTTACCATATGCATTTTTTAAATAACACACAAACACACACACACACACATAACACAAAATTACAGCTTTAAAACAAAGTTTCAAGTTTCTAAATTACATATAAATATCTACACGAAAAGTTTTCCATGTTCTTAATTAAGTTCCATGTGTGGAGGATACAAATAAAATTGGCTACAACATGTAACCAGAATGAACAACAACAGTGTACTAAAAATAATGCTGTATTATAGACCAAATGTACAAAGACAACGTGGAAGAACCCTGAAAAGACTCTTGGACGAGGCTTTAACAGATCTATCAAGGCCTAATTTGTAATGGATAATGATGATGATGATGATAATGTGTGGAAGTTGCATCTGTATCGACACTAGACTAGTCAGTACACTGACTGGACTACTAGCTGGCTGACCACAGAATATAATTTCTGACATGAGGAGAAGTTTTTCTCTTCTCCATAGCAATCACAGCAACAGCTCCCCCACACATCCTCCTATCCAGTGTGCATCTGGTGCTATTCCACTGGAGTAAGGTGGCCAGGGCGTGAAGCTGACCACCCATCTCCATCCAGTGCCGAGGTTAAGAATTGGTGGAGCTGTAACCCCACTTTCCACACATCACATGAGATGTAATTAGGTGCTGGGAATTTACCTTTTGGAAGTCCATTCCATACATGCAACCACGAACACATATGCATATAACTTAATAGCTGATATACACAATAGAGTCAAAAAGTCCATGCTACCAATTTGTCAATGTATAAGTCATTGCTTATCACACAGTTGCCAAAGAGGTTTACTTCCATTGCCACACATTTCTATTAGTGGACACACCACTATGGGAGGCAATGCTACTTCCTGTACTGGTATCACCATAGCCTGGTTAACCGCTTCTCCTGACCAAAACCTGTGCCCCTTCAAGCAAACTGCCGTTCCTGGTCAGGCATTTGTTCACACCAAAACAGCTGTCATGTTGATGTTAGCACCCAAGATGTCTTGCACATGTCAAAAATACCTCTGTAGATTCTGTCCATGAGATTGCCCTTTCAATGTATGATCTCATACAGAGGTCCCTTCATCATGAGCTAGAGATGGCACTCCCTTCCATGTGACATCCTCTCCAGTGACAGTCAGCCCTCCATAAAACATCTACACCATCTACTCACTGCAGTCTAGCCAATGACCTTGTTTGTGGCAGCTTCCCAGATCACGTGGCAAATTTGTGAGAATGGCTTGCCCAGTCATACATAAAACTGAATGCTTGCTCTCTCTTCAAATTGTGACATCCTGGTGTGCAGAATTCTGAAAATAACAAAATTGCCGAACCAGACAGATTCTGGTGAATTTCATATGCTGACTGAGTGTGCAAACAGTTACAAATCTCTGTCTGTCTGCACACATCTGTGCATGCTCAGACATGAAAATTCACACAAATACTTTGTCATTCAGCAGCTGTTCAAAACATACACAGACTTTTTGACTCTACCACACACACCTTCTTAAAATTACACACCAACAGCAAAAATACGTATTACTACGACAAAAGAATTAATCTGTCTTCTCACAGTCCAAATCTCTGAAGATGTAACTTTGTGCCAACATGCTACAGCATAACTTTAACCAACAACTATTGGCTGCCACTTCCTGCTGGTTCATTTAGCATATTATCGTGTCAGTGCCGCCCATTCAGCTGGTCACCCACCCATGCAACACAGTAGCTGGAGGAAGTGACAAACAACAGTTGCCCCATAAAATAAGGACCACATACTACAGCACAAGCATTATACTGCTATATATATATATATATATATATATACACACACACACACACACACACACACACACACACACACACACACATCTGTGTGTGTGTGTGTGTGTGTGTGTGTGTGTGTGTGTGTGTGTGTGTGTGTGTGTGTGTATATATATACACACACACACACACACATACACACTGGTACTTTTGTTTCTTTTTGTCACTGAATTGCAGTTGACATTAGTTTCCATGCACTTTTTGTGTCTGTTCTGTAAAAAATTCTTATATTATACTTATAAATAAAAAAAAAAACATTTCACAGAAGACTAAAACATATGAGCCAAGTGGGAGGAAACATACAGATAGACCATCAAGGAGATGGCATGACAATGATATATTCACACTGTCTACAGGAAATGGCATGAGAGAAAACAATGAAAGACACACACAAACATTCATAATGTGAAACTGGAATTTGAAAGTTGCTGGAATTTATGCCACAAAATGAGTAATAATACAAGCAGCCAACATAAACAATCTAATATTCTAAGAAAATTGTGTAATCATGCCTCTCATCACACCTACCTACATAATATTACAGAGAAAATGAGAGCACCATTAACAACAAAAGTCTACTGTATACAGTTGTAAATTCACTGACAGGAGAGATTAGAGAAATTGAGAGTAAGGTTCCCAATTACTTACTTTCCTTGACTGTCTGTAGGTTGGTTCATAATTCTTGTTTTGACTACATCTGCTGGCGTGCCCATTGTAGCAGCTACAAGCCCTGCACATATGCTGTTACAACAAACACAATATATTAACCACAAGTGTAGCTGACAATCCATGGCACTCAGTTAGTGACAGTTTGGTATAACAGCAGTACATGGTGTCATTAACAATTACTATCTGGAAATATGGGTGTTGAATCTCTCATCGCTATGGGGTTGGATGCAAACATCCGGCCTGCATTTTGTACTCTGTACGTCCACGAAGGCTAAGGCCGCGTGACCCCTGGGCAGTGCAGCAGAAACTGCAGCAGATGGGAGAGGGTGCAGGCAAAAGTCCAGCGCCTTAAAACTGGGCTCATTCAGCTAAGGGAGCACACCCCTACAGAAAAGCATGCAGGTCTAGAGGCATCAAGGTGGCAGCCCCACCACTAGACTTACCTTGCGACGGGCCAGTAACCTATCCAGGGGACATCAAAACACTCAGAATACCCTCAAAAGGAAGAAGCAGACCAGAATATAGTAAAGGAAATAAAACAGTACCAGGAAAAGTGGCTACAACACATACAGAGGATGGACACAAACAGGATACCTAAACAAGTACTACAATATAAACCAACAGGACGAAGACACATAGGACGACCGAGGAAGAGATGGAGGGACCAATTTCATTTTGAGGATACAAGGAACAGGAATCAAACCTAATCCTTCCTGAACATGATGATGATGATGACACAACATGGTTCTACAGGGCTGGCATCCAAATTATTACTCATGTCAACAATATCAGTATTAAAAAATGTTACAGTTGATCAGAGAGAGAAAGAGAAAATGTGCCTTTTCAGGAACACAATCAATGGCCAGTAAAGGTTAATATGATGAATGGTGACAAACTGCACTAGACTTCAAGTACAGACAGTTCATTAAATAAACCTAATTAAAATAAAAAACTACAATAAAATCTAACTGAACTTTTGGTAGTGATATTTCCAAAATGTCAAATATAATACTTCTTATGAAATTATTTGGTACATTTCTCTCCACTACAGATGTAATGGTGTTACTGGTACAGCTTGGGTCACCATTGTCTCACTTGTGACAACAGGTTGCCTGCATGAAGATGTAATTCCTGCTACAGGATGAAATGCTTTAAGAGACAGAACCTGTCCCTTACTATTCTGCCAGGCAGGGATTCCAGTACAAACATGCAGAAACATGACAGATATACATTTTTTTTCCTCCTCCTCCTCCTTCTTCTTTTATAAGGAAACAGTGAACTGCAAAGAAAAAGTTCAACTGGTACAACAGCTCATGATGAGACTTGGTGTCTCGCAGAGGTAAAGCTCCAGCCTTTCTAAACATTCAGCACTACATGGAAATGCTTGGTTGGCAAACTGCAGCCGCTCTACCCCCCCTGGGCACAGAGCCCTTGGTACCCATAACACAACAGGCTGCAAGGGTCCCACTATCGAGCTTTCTGCAGAAGCAATGAGAGAAATCTCCCCATTTTTCCAGTAGTCTATTCTATGGTCTACCCTTTACAGTGACTGAGATACACAGCTCAGTGCTAAATGTGTCTGAAAAAATCCAACACTCACAGAATTAAATTATATTACAACTTCAATTATCCATCACGGGTTGGGACTGCAGCAATGATGAATACGAGAATAGATGCAATTAGAATAGGTGCTGAAAAATTACACACTGCATAATACACATTAAGTTCCTTATTGTGTTATACAATACAAGTATTTACATATGGAACATTACAGAATAGGTCAAGATTCGAAAGAAAATGCTATCTTAATTACAACGTACAAACCATGTGATAAGGAAGGCATCTGCTTTTTCCCATACACCTCCCACTCACAGTGACTCGACACTATGATGGTTAATAGAAACTGACCGAAAATCGGGTGATAATCAAAGTTTTAGTGTGCAGTGATTCTTAAGTTAAGGACAAAGCTGTTCAAATGCACATATTACATACCGTATGATGAAATGGACACAAATGGTAGTTAGAATAGATAATCTGGGAAGAAGTCATGGGATGTCATAAGGTACTGTCCTTGGACTGACCGGGATTGAATCAAGAAGGAATGAATGCATTTGATAAACAAGCTTATTTAACATAACTACAGCTTTCCACTGTTGGTCTTACCTAGACAGGATATGGGTAACATGACTGTCCGTGAGTGAAGTGTGCGTAAGAATAAACCTTTTAGCTGTGTCATAGGTCGTTAAATCTCCAAGGTTTACCAGCGCTGCTCTCTGTACATTAGGAATGGAACCTTTCCACAGTCCTCTGACACCACCTCTAGCTAGGATCTGAGAGAAAGCATCCCATGTGCTGTGAACCCTACAAAAAATACACTTTAAAACTGAAAAACTTGCATTCTTTAATAAGAACATTTACCTAACTTTTATCCCACCATACCGTAAAGCACATAAATCTGACCTCCAAGAACCAAGTCTTTATCACACTGCCAACATTTTTGGCAGGTGAAGGTGTTACAACATTTTGTCATCATTAGTGTATCCTGTCACAAAACACAACACACTGTGTGAGGTTTGAGGTTTACACAGTTGTGTGAGATTTCAGGTCTTTTGAGATGTTATGCTTTGCTGTGAATTAGTCTTTCACAGCATTCAAAAAAGAATGTACTGTCTTCATATTAAAGGGTTGAGGGGTCAAAGAATAATTCTTCTCAGGCACCTTGACCCCTCAACATGAAGGCATTTGGTTCCTTTGAAAAGTCAGCAAAACACTAGCCCCATGACACAGCATGCTCGAGGACCTACAGGACCTGAATCCACAGCATACTGATTCAATTCTGCTTCATCGCTAAATGTACATTAAATTTTGCATTCTTAGTATCCTTACAACTTTTGTCTTCGGTCATTTATATCCTTATCTAGCAAGAATTGTCTAGCAATTAGCACACTGATTACTGTGCTAAATGCTGTCACATTTTGTCTAGATGGGTAAAGCCTACTCTGCCCAAGCTATGAACACACAACGAAGGAGAAGAGGTATAGCTCCCCTTATCCTTAACCTCAGCACTGGATGGTGTGAAAGGTCAACTTCACATCTGGACTCCTTTAACCCCAGTACCCCAGGATTTGTATTTCTCCTGACACTCATTATAAGCTGCTTTGATATCAATAACTATATCCTTGTGTTTCCTAGATTGTCTATGTTGGACTTGTCTGGCCAATAGTTTGAGGATTCTCAACTCCCCAACTCCAGCGTACATCACACTGAGCAGCAACCTGCACGAAACCTGCCAGTGCAGGTGACCCTGCCAACAAGACTGCAACTGACAACTTTTGAGTTCACTGATGCATCCAAGCCATTCACCTGGCAAATAATATGCCTTCAGTGTGGTGGAGGTAACATTGAGGGAATTCCTTCTCCATGGATTTAAAAAAACATCAGTGCAATTGAGAGAACTATGTCAATTAGTCTGGTGGTTACGTACAGAAATACTGGACTTGTCCCGTAATAACTGTTGCTTTGAATGTGCATATTGAAGCACCAAATGTGAGTGTAACACACTGTCACATGTTACTCACTGAACAGCCCACATGAAACAATAATTTCAGCAGTCATTTCTCAAAGGTGTGCAATGAAATTTACCATGAAAAAAGAACAAAACTACAAGTGCTTTAAATCAAACTGTTCAGGAAAATGTTTACACTAGGTGATGCCTAATATTTATGCGTCTTCAATATGAAACTGGCTCCATATCACTCTTATTGCATCTACGTTTCTGGAAAATGTGCCTTAGGCCCCTGGTTTAGACCAAAAATAAAATCAGGGAGTGAAGAATGGCAAATATTACACAAGTAACTCTGAAATTTATACTCCTCAACTAATATTCTCAGCAGACTGAAATAAGGACAGTTACAATATACCAGACATGTAGCTCAACAAGAAGAGGAGAGGGCAATGTGCAAAGAATTTGCAAAAGAAAAACCTCTTGATAAGTGATCACTTGGAATGCTGAGACAAAGATGAGACAACTGACAGAAACACCATTAAATGAAACATAACAATATCAGAAGAAAATAATTGATTTTCTAGTTACATAATTTCCTGTTTCTCCAGCTTCTTCATTTCTTTTTTATTCAACATTTTTAATCCCATTCTTTTTACATTCTTCCTACAGAACAATACCAATATAAATAACAAATAAGAAGTTCAGTATTCTCAGAAGTGATGCCACATTGCTGCATTAATGCATCCTGATGTTTCAAATGAATGCAGTGTCTTCATTTTCATGTGACTACTTCTTCTTCTTCCAGGCGCTGAACTCCCTAGTTGAAAGTTTTGGCCTCTCAATGACCTCTTTCCATTTCTCTCGATCCTGGATGCAGGCTCTCCAGTTTTTGATCTTCATTTGGCAGATGTCCTGTTTGATGTTTCATGGGACTACACTCCTTTGAAACATCAGGACACACAACACCAGCAATCCATGGTCACATCCTAGATGACTGGAATCCTCAATAAAACCACTCTGGGAACTTCAAATATTTTAAGGACAGCCAAACTACACATGATGTTGATTAAAAAATACTAAAAATGCTGTATACAGAAATGCAGCACAGGTAATCACTAATTTTACATATCACACATGAAACTTACATAACAAATTCCCTGCCACACAGGTGCAGTTTGGTCCCAGTCCAGAGGCCACTGTACCCAACATGGCCATAATTTGAAGGAAAAAGAAACACAGACTTTATACCTTATATGACATCTGCATATGCCTTGAAGAATGGAAGACAAGAACATAGACCAATCACAGAAGTGTCCATTTAAAAATATATGATGGACAGAGAATGTTACTTATACAAGCCTCCAGACTGGGCTTTATAACTGGTATATGGAGTTTAAGTCCTTTATTAGGTGTCAAAATTATATATTTGGTAGACAGGACAGATCTGTTTAAAAATCAGTAAGTTAGTTGAGGGTGGAAAGAAATTGTAATGAGTCTGTATAGCAGCTCAGAGGGACAGAGACAGTTTATGGTGGGCATAGTGAGCTAGCAGGTTCGCCATTTGTCTGTGTCAAAATTAATGGCTTAGGGAACTTTTTGGAACAACTGACATCGTAAACTTCGACAGCTTTTGGACATCTTACATCTTGCTAGGAAGGATACCATATTAGTCACGTTTGCACATTAAGAGAAACCAGTAAGACATGTGAAGGAGTTCACACGGATTATGACACTGGAAACAACGTTACATAAAGGGGAACTAATGGAGGTACAGTATTCAAAATTTTGATTTTGGACCTATTAAGAAGTAGTGAAATTTAACATTTAGCCAATTGGAAAAATAAACATATTTAAAGGGGGATGAATTTGAAACTGTATGAGTTTTGAAAACCTAATGCAAGTGTGTAGTCTGTTTTCTACCCAGGATGTGATATGTTGTGTACGTGACACCAAGGCTAGCAGTGCATACATTTTTCAACAGCACATCCATACATGCAAACATCTGTAAACTCTAATAATCATGAAATAATACAGAGAATATTAATGGTGTCCAGTTATTTATAAAATTACCATTCCGCTACTTAGAACACTTAGATTCCCCTGAGTTAGGACATGCGAAACGACTGATGAGCAAGGATGGGTTACAGCTTGAAACAATGGAATGTAATTCCAGAGACATCTGCTACTGCTGGAAAAAGTGCTAAATCACTGAGTCATTTTACAAACCTTGGTGGCTTCCCTAATAATCTTCTCTTTCCTTCCATTTGTATTTGCACTTTAATGAGATCCGTAGGGCTCGCAAAAAACTGAGCTAGTACCCCCGAAGTCACCCCGCTCATGGCAGATTTCCTGAAATGTGACACAAATACTTCACATGGAACCAGTGTTCAGCATGTCTCATTGCCTTTTCATTGCTGGCCTTGCTGCACTGTACAGACCTTTAATTCTTCAAACATTGCCAGCATGGTAAGGTGTGAATGCATTTATGGGTCCAAAAAATTTAAAACTCCTCTGACCTAAAGAGTACCTGGAATTTAAACCCCCAACATCATTAAAGGGTAAACAAACCACAGATATCAATGATAATTCAGAAAATCTAATGTGGCCTATAATTTGTTAAAAATATAACTCAGTTATTTAATAATAAGGAAGCTGATACAAAGGCCTAACAGATGGTTACATAGTCAGCATAAAAAGGAATGAAGAACATTAACAACTATGCCTGGAATAATGACTGAGAAGAATAACAGTACAAGAAGGAGACAAATTTTAAAACAAAGAACATATCACTGTCACAAAAAAAAAAGCCATACATTCACCGCCACAGTTCTATCTCTTTCAACAGTTTTACATAATAAAATTACACTTAATTTAGGTTATCACCCACGATGTTCACACACCGTATTGAGTGGTAGGTGCTTACAAACCTTCTTGGAGGAATCCGCTGCCTTCAGCTTTTGGATAGATATTATACTTTGAAGATGGAGGCAGTAGGTTCGTCAGAAAAATTTAGTACTATCTGTTAGAGTGCATGGTGTCGTAACCTCGTGAAGATCAACACCCAAAATTGTTGGCCAACACTAGCAGCAAAATACGGTCTATCACTACCTATGTCACACATGTAAGGCTCATAATGGACAGAAGTGGTGCTGTGAGCCTTCTAATGTACCTCACCAGAGATTCATTCTATCCACACACACAAGACCAGGGGACAGAAGAACTTTTTCAGAATGAGGCTTACTTCAGAGTTTATTTTGACAGACATTTTGGATATTCTGGAAAATGTCCAGTGTCCCACTCTTTTCAAATGACATTGCTCAGGCTGCTTCCAGCAAACTTGCAGAGTGAGGAATTTTTATGCCAAAGCAGTGGAACACTTATGACATACAGTGCCATTAAAACCTGAAAGCTGAAGTCACATAGCAACAGCAGCAGCAGCAGAAGCAACAACAATAAAACTACTACTACTACTACTACTACTACTACCACCACCACTGACACCTCTTCCTCCCCCTCTTCTACCACAACTGACCTCTTCCCCCTCTACCACCACCACCACCACTACCACTACTACTATGACATGACAGCCCTAGACTACTCAATTTTTCTTTTCGACACTTTTCCTACTGACAACATTCCAATCCTGCAGTTCCTAGTAGTTTCCTGACAGCTCTGGTCACAGCATCTCTCCACCTGTTGTTTGGCTTCCCTGCTGGTCAACTACCATATATTTTTTTCCTTCTAACATTTCCTTGGTGTTCTTGATCTGTCCATTCTGCAGATGTGTCCAGCTCATTCCTGTTTTCTGTGTTGAATGTGCGCTGCCACATCCAGGGCTTTATATAAGCCACAGACTTCATTACATAGTGAATCATTGACTGTGCACTTTCCTCTACCGACCAATACATTCTCCAATGATCGTTTCCATCATTCTGGACATCGTCAAAGTTTAACTCGGATAGGATGTTCCTGATCATGGTTGTGTAAGTTCTTATTTTAATGTTCCTATGAACACAACTTTACATTATTTTAGTGTTCTCACAAACACAATTTTACTTCATTTTAGTGTGCCTATGAACACAACTTTACTTCATTTAGTTTTCTCACAAACACAATTTTACTTAATTTTAGTGTGCCTATGAACACAGCTCTACTTCATTCTAGTGTTCCCATGAACACAATTTTATTTCATTTTAGTGTTCCTATTAACACAGCTTTACTTCATTTTGGTGTTCTCACGAACACAATTTTATTTCATTTTAGTTCCTATGAACATAATTTTACTTCACTTTAGTGTTCTCACGAACACAATTTTACTTCATTTCAGTGTTCCTATGAACACAATTTTACTTCATTTTAGTGTTCTCACAAACACAATTTTACTCCATTTTAGTGTTCTCACAAACACAATTTTACTTAATTTTAGTGTTCTCACAAATTCAATTTTACTTCATATTAGTGTTCCCATGAACACATTTTCACTTCATGGCTTTCTTGCCTGCCACAGCCTTTGCAGTTCTACACATTCACTAATGTTACTGGACAATATGGACCCGAGGTATTTGAATTCTCCTACTGCTGCAAACGTACTCTGTCCCATTAAATCACACAACAGAGGCAACATTTTTCATAACTGATCTCAGTGGTATCATAAAACACTTACCATACAGGAAATGAACCATCGGGTTCCTTTTTCCATACATCATCACGCAATTTTTCATAACTGACAATGCGGATACCCGAATATATTACATGCCTGTAGATGGCAGGAGTAATGCCTTGCCACAGTTTGAACAAACCCTCTTCCTTTGCAATACCAAGTGCAGTCTGCAGCATACCTCGATACGGTACAGCCTGCAACAAAGAAATTGCCAGCCATTAAACTTCCCATCAGATTCTCTATATCAGTGTGTTTTACTAAAGTACACTTCATCCCATCTTTACTCACGGCCTCCATCCTAGTCCTCCATTGCCTATATTCACACAATATTTCCCCACACTGCTAAATTGTTTATCCTGAAGATGGAAGCGGTATGTTACTCCAACACAACACCTGTCTACCAGACTACAAGGCATTGCAGCCCTGAAGACCATGTACTGACCTTGTTTCATATACTTCCCCTGCCATTTCTCATTCAAACCATATGAATTTGGAGTAATTTCTGAATGCTTATGATGAAGATAAAACACTGAAACGGACAATTCGGGAATTGAATCATGGTTCGGGTGAGATTTTCCACACTCTTCCACACAGCCCTGGGGCCCACCCAGCCTCCTGTACAATGAGTAATGGGTATCTTTCCCACAGGTAAGCCAGGACGTGGTGTTGATCACCCACTCCCCATCTAGTGCTGAAGTTAAAGAAAGAGTAGACCTATACATACACTCTCCTTCTCGGCCTTCATGGACTGTTCTAGGGTGAAATTTACCTTTTTCTACCTTTACAACACTGCAAGTGTTGTTACTCTGGACACTGCGTAACATCTATGTTTATGGTGCAATGTTTCAGTTCTTCATTATATCTTGATCTCCATGTTGCCCCTTCACAGATAGGTCCATAGATTCTTCTTAATGTTTTTCTCCTGTCTCCAGGAAAAATGGGAAACATGTGCTTGAAGGACAGTAGGTGGCATACAGTCGAACCTGGTTATAATAACACCAGTTTATGCAACACCTCGTCTATAACAGCAGATATTCTGTGGTGCCAATTAATTCCTCATTGTTAACCGTAACGCTATACTCCTCAGTTTTAACAGCTCTTCTTTATAATGGCTACGTCTTGGAGTTTTTGAGAGAAAAACATTAAGAAGAATCTATGGACCTATCTGTGAAGGGGCAACATGGAGATCAAGATATAATGAAAAACTGTACCATCTGTATGATGAGACTGACTTGGTAACAACAGTTAGGATAACCAGGCTCAGATGGGCAGGACATATAGTACGAATGCAAGATAATCTACCATGTAAGAAAATCACCTTGGACAAGCCGGAGGGCAGAAGGCGAGTGGGAAGGCCAAACCTTAGATGGATGGATAGAGTGATGAGGGATGCAGAGAGGCTGGGAGTCAGAAATTGGAAGAGCAAGGCCAAGGATAGAGATGGCTGGAGGCGACTTCTTGAGTCAGCCAAGACCCTGCATGGGTTGTAGCGCCTGGGAGTGAGTGAGCTTATAATGGCATAAAACATAAAGTCCCTTCATTTTGTTATAACCAAGTTCAACTGTACATAAAGCAGTAGCAACATCATTCATTCACCACCCTGACAGGCCTGTTGAAATGACATGTTCTCAGTCACAGAACCAGTAGTCCTTGTATCAAGTCTTTCCTGTGTTTTTAGGCATGTTCACAAAATTGCAAAAAAGTAACGATTGACTTTGTCACGTCTGTCCATCTGCACGGAACAATTCGGCTCCAACTGGATGGATTTCCATTAAATATGATATCTGGGTATTTAAAAAAAAAAAATCTGTCAAAAAAATTCAAGAATCATTAAAATCCAACAAGATTAACAGATACATTACAAGAAGACCTAAGCACATTTATGATAATATCTTGCTGAATTCTTCTTAGAATGATAAATGTTTCAGACAGCAGTTTTGAAGAAAACCAAAACAGACATTTAATGTTCAATAACACTTTCCCAAAAACCGTGCCATTTATGAAACACTGTGGAATAAAATGGTACAGCCAGACAGGCCACAGATGACAATATGGCACATGTGCCTTGCAAGCTGGATGACTAAGCACACACACAAACACACACACTCACAATATGTAATACTTATTGATTTTCTAGTCACAATGGTTACATGACAGCATCTCAATGTTACATTATAAGACTGTCTTGTTATTTCCAAATTCAATCCTACCAACAACATGCACACATGCTAACTAAATTAAGAGGGGATAAAAATATCCTCTTAGCTGTTCTTCCTACATATGACTACTAAAAGATATATAAAAGAATTTAATCGGGAAAGATCTAAATAACATGCGATCATCAAAATAAGTGGCAAAATTCTTCAGACAGTGAATGTGTATGGGAAAATGACAGCAGCCTTGCAAAAGACAGGAGAGGGTTAACATCCTCACCCACTGGGCTAAGGCCAACAACATTTATTGACTGCGACATCAGCTTTCTCAGTCTGATACTTACATTTATACCACCATGGCTGGCTGCTGCCACTTCTCCCTGAATCTGAAGTCGTGTTTTTGTAAGATCCAAGGGATAAGTAACTGGAATACAGAAAGCAAGGAACTGTATCAGAAGATGAGTAGGTTTGGCTCTTTGGAAAAAGAACATTTCAATAAAATAAATTGTTTTAAAAAGTATAACTCTTTTCAATTCAGGATCAACTGTCAGTCAACAAAGACTTATAAACGAAGATTCATTTCTGGCTGTCTAGGGGATGTCAATTTCTTTTAAAATACCATCCCACATAGTGATACAACCCAGAAAATCCCAATATAAACTCTAGAAATACTATGAAACTGCAAAAGGAAGTAGATACCACTGCTTCATGGAAGACTGAGACCATAACAAAGTTGCAAGTTACAAAGTACCACATGCTGAGTGGATGGATCTGACTCAGGTTAGTGCCCAATGACAGCACTTGGTATTAGCAATGTTCAGCCTCTCGAATCTGTTACCAAAAGGTTGGATGGTAGTTTGTAGCCCTTCAGAAAATTGTTCCTACATATGACTTCCTTCTCCACTAGCCTATATACCATGTTAATAAAAACACACTTTGAAAACTGATATTGAAGTCACTCTTTACATGCTCAAAAGTACTAACAGTAGGTGACAGAATATTACAGTGGAATGTATATGCAGATATATACATAACCTAAACATCAACATATTTTTCACTCGTGAACACTGCGAAAAGTATAAAAAAATAGTGTTACATAAAGCACAAAAACTTAATAATTGGAACATAACAGTAATAGTATTTAAGGAATCAAAGTTAATTTATATGCATACTTACCTACTTCTGCAATACTAGCTGCAATAACCGAGACACAGTATGTGCACCAAAATGTATCAGCATAATTTGTTTTAAGGGGAACTGGTACTGGAGAAGGCATCATCCGCAGTGTTCAAGTAATAATTTATACCCTTACTCAAAGCTGAAACATTATATAATTGCATTACATTTCAATCATTCATTAGGTTTATTTCGTAAGGGAAAGTTGGTAACCTAACAGCTGATTGCACAAATCATATCATTGGTAATGCCCATTCGTAACAAAATTATGGCAGATAGGAGGTATGAGGCACGCCAATGCAGTATGTAGGCTACACCACAATCGTAAACACCTGATGAACGTATACTAATAACGTATATTCTACCTTCCTCATTATGAGCGAGTGGTCATAGTTCCGATCCACGACTACCTCTTGGCGATCACAGCGGCAGCCTAAACCACTGCCGACAACAAATCATGCAACATAACAACCAGTAATCCACGAATAATATCGAACGCAAATACGAGCGGTAACGCCATGGCGTACACTACAATCGCATTAAAAGGAAAGTGGATATAACCGGTAGCACGGATCATCTAACCAGTAGCACGCCATCAGCAGTTTCCCTGTGTAATGTTTCAGAACGCTGATATAATTTAAATATTTGGAACGGTCCGAACAATGGCTTCAAGTTATTAAAAGGATTAACGTTTGAAGAGACGGCCGTTTCAATTATTTTCAATGTGGAAGAGCCCCGTGGTTTAGGTTACGACGCCATGTTATTTGATACAGAAGTACCAAACTGCACGATGCCATATTCCAGACTAATAGTAATCTGCGTCAACAACAACGTCTAACAACTTAAATCCTGCATTTTGTTGATTCGCAGTTGTAATTGGCAGGCATAGGTTCTAGATTTACTTAAGTGTCCAGTATTATGTAGAATATCATGCACAGTAAAAAATATGGCCATTATGAAATCAAACTGAATCCCAAAATCAAATATGTGTACATAATAAAGGTCTCTCTGGATGATTAAGAAGCCATGAAGTTGCATGCGTAGGAGGGAAGGGGCGTGGTATTGCTCCATGCATTCTCACCTGACTTCTATTTGGCTGCTGTGAAATCAAACTCAATCCTGAGCTCAAACACATATACATAATATAAGTTGCCTCTCTGCACAACAAAGAGCCAAAGCCGTGAAGCTGTATAGGTGAGGGGGG
>Ga0268261_10000278_pt1 | contig 31365 bp, 21 predicted proteins | sample TergutNc150P1_FD_190353 | JGI IMG/M metagenome (GOLD analysis project Ga0268261, IMG submission 190353) | Nasutitermes corniger P1 segment gut microbial community from laboratory colony in Florida, USA - Nc150 P1 (SPAdes) (version 2) | ecosystem: Host-associated > Arthropoda: Insects >... | reverse complement strand
CCAAGTAAAACAGATTAAAATATGTCTCAAGTGACAGAATTTGTCCTCCAAAACAGAAGGATCACTGCCCATGAAGCTGCTAACATTTTGTGAATTTCAGATGAATGACTTCTGAACAGCATCAAAGACAATCTGAACAAGTGCTGAATAGCCACAAAGTGGTTTCTCTGTCATAATAATGCACCTGCTCACTCTGCAGTCTGTGCATAAATTTCTGGACAAAATTACAGTGACTGTCATTCCACACCCTCCATTTTCTCCAGATTTAGTAGTGAATAACTTCTTTATTTTCCCAAAAGATAAGATGGCACTAAAGCAGAGAATATTTATTAATAGGACTATGATGCAAGCAAAACAAGAAGAAGCACTTGCCAAGTTTCCAACAGTACACTCTGGATAATGCTTTTTTGGTATAACCCCTACTTTCAAAGGGCCAACACTAGCATAGCATTGTTAGGGACAATAAAATTCAGTGCACAAACTATTTGGTCAGACCATACAATGTATCTGACACACTAGATTTCACTGCAGAATCATGGTTTGGTGTCATCTATATGGATGACACACAATAGTGAACTGCTTTCAGATAAGTGGATTTAATTTAAATCAAACCAAATGATGATAAAAAACCAATAGCTTTCACACAATAAAATAAGGTTAAGATCCAACAAAACTCAGCACAGATAAAGACAGGGGTCAGCTGACAGCAGATGAGTCACATCATATGTACTGTGCAAAAATTATCAAGTAATATATGAGATACAAAGAACAGAATAAATGAGGGATAAAAAATTTACATTTCATGTGTGTGAAAGTGGGAAAAGAGGGAAACATGGAGAAGGGGAGGAATAAGGAGAGAAGGAAGATGACAGAGAAAAGAGTAAACAGCCAACAAAATTCTTTCAATGCTAGAAGACATCTACACTATGAGAAAATAAATCAAAGTTTTATGCCATCAGAAGCATGTAGAATGAGGTGTGCAGGTTTCAGAAACAAAGAAGCAGTAACTCACTTTAATGGACATGTGGAGAAACTGAAGGAGAGTACATTTACAATGTAATACAGACTTTAATGCATTTAATTTAATAGTTAAATAAATTTTCATGTTGTTTTATTTTACATTAATTTTGAATCATCCTTCAGAAACATGAAATCCAAGGTTCACTGTACTCCAGGTTTCATTTACCATAATTTGAGTGCATTCACAATGGATATACAGTACTCATCTAAGTAAGAAACCTGACAAACTAATCAATAATACTGTAACAGAAGGCAACAATGCCTAGTAATGTGGCAACCTGCGAAGCCTCTGACATTAAGACTGCCAGTATGACAAACACTTCCTGCACGAGAAGGAGAGAAACTTCCAAGAGGTAGCCAGCGATGACCAGAAAGAGATGGCATACACAAGGGCTTACTGGGATAATGTAGAAGGTTCCAGCAGTGCAATCAGTGCTATATAAGGCCAGAAAACTGCAAGACATAATGAGTCTTGTCACTGATTCAGAGCGCGGGGCATACAGCCGAGTGAGGGGAGTGGATGACAGAGACAAAAGCTGAGGAAATGCATAGTGTGGAGCAAGTGAAGCGAATCTGTGAAGTACTGTGTTCGAGACCGATGTCAGGGCTACGAGCCCGGAGTACTGAGTAGATGAGGACCGAATTGTCTGTTGAGAGTGATTCTTGAAATTCTGGTGGAGTGTTCTGTGTCCATTACTGTTTTAATTGTTTTATGTGTAGTGTCAATAAACACTGTTATTTGTTTAACCCAGGGCCTATCAGTTACAATATATAAAATTGTAACATTTCTATTTCTTCTCTTTCCATTTTCCCATGCAGACACAACACAGAACATCCAAAATTATTATGAAATTTATTACGAATTTCTGTCCATATGCACAGTAGCCATATATATGGATTTAACAGTTAGAGGCTAGGATACTTACAGACATAATATGTGTCAAATGTGTGACTGTATGTGCTTTACCTGGCCATTCCATTTCAATGTAAGCCCAGTGCCTGTGAGTTTGAAAATTATAAAATGGGCTTCATTTTCTAGTACAACCCCACTCAGCTGTGTGGGAATTCCTACACGTCGTGTCCCAACATAGAAGACTGGGATGTTTTCCTCTGCAATAAAATTATACACATATTACAGACATAGAACTTTTTTATGTGGTGTCCTGGTGTTTGGAACACTCCACAGACTGTCTGTGTTGTGGAACAAATAAATTTTAAAACTGCACCATATAATTACAGAACCAGCACTTTGTTTTCATGCTGTTCTGATGATAACCTAACATACCTACAATTTGAAGGTAAAGCACTTTCCTTCTTGGAATTTCCAGGCACGTTCACAAAATCAGATAAAGCAACTACTAGCCTCGTAATGTCTGCCTGTTTGTCCATCTACATGGAATAACTTATGTTCCAATGGACGAATTTTCATGAAATTTGACATTTGAGTACTTTTTGAAAATCTGTCCAGAAATTCAAATCTCATTAAAATCTGACAATAAAGGGTGCTTTACTGAGGAGTTGGTTACATTTTTGATACCACCTCACTGAATTATTCTTAGAATGAGAAATGTTCCACACAAAAGTTGTAGAGAAAATCAAAACATACACGTTTTATGTCCAATAACATGTCTCAAAAAATCGTGCTGTTTATGAGATAACGTGGAAAACATGGTACAGACAGACAGGCCACAAATAACAATATGATATAGCACATGAACACTGCATGCTGGATAACTAAGGCTAAACACACACTCTAAATATATAAAACTTATTACTTTTTCATGGCAACAATGGTTATACAAATATGCCTCAATGTTACGTTATATGTACGCTGTCTTGTTGAATGTGTTTTAGTAAATTTTATACATGGTGCTCCAAATTACAGAAAAACTCCTTACAAAGAAAACCCTAAGAACCAAGCACTCTGGATAATAGGTCCCATACTTGTACATATATATATACTCTCACTCCCTCTCTTTATTTAGTCACAAGTACCTTAATACTGAATAGAATGTGTCAGTAACAAATTCAAAAGGCTGTTACTACAACCAAATGCCAAACAGGTAATCACAAAACAAAACACACAAAATCATTATATAGGATAAAGTACTAATCTTAGTAATTTTGCAAACAAATTTCTGAAGGAATTTATCATGTATTCAGCACATCAAAATACATGTGACCTATAATTTGGTTGGAAGGCTATTAGGTTATTTAATGACACTACACAAATTTACCACTTACAGAAGTGTATCAAAATACCGGGATGACCTATCTATCTGTCGCCAAACATCAACATCCTCCTCTACACAACTATACTGCCGATCACTCAACCAGGGGAAAATAAAGCAGGGAGCTTACCTCCACCATCACCCCTACAACACAGTCCTAAGTTCAGGGCAGAATAAACGTACGTAAACGTGCCTTGGGGCTTAACTACACCATACAAACATATATGTTTCGACTACCTTCTTCGATGCCTTCGTCAAGGTGGTACAAAGGGCTTTACTGCAGGGTACAAAGTTTAGGGTGGGCCCAAACTCCAAAATGGACTCAAACTCAAAAATGGGCAACTGACCCTTGTGAACCAACCTTTTGGGAAGTGCTCTTCTGCGCCCCATTCTTTTTTTTGGGCCCGGAGGAGTTGCCCAAAGATTGGCCCAAGTAGGTTCTTAACTACTTCTGTAAATCTGAGCTCGCCGAATTATTTTGCGGGGTATTAAAATTTTGGGCACGCTTTTCGAAAAACCTGAATATTTCGAGAACTAAGCGGGATAAATTTGTGAAAAAAAAGCAGTTTGTGGGGAATGAATCCGACATTGCTCGGAATGCCTTAAATTGTGTAATTTTTTATTGCGTAGTGCAGAAGATACGTTTCTAAAAAAACTTGTAAGTATACATGTCCTTTTACTTACATTGTGGTCAAGGCTTCAAATCCTTGCATGGAGGACGGACAAAAAGATGCCTTATAAGTTGTCTTTTGTGTGGTAATCGGCAAAACAATTTCGGTCTACATAAAGTGCCACGTCACACTTAAAACACTTGAACTTCACGGATCGCGCCATAACCCTCTCGGAACACACGCGACAACGCCCCCTGGGTGGGATTGTGGGCAGGCCAGTGTTTAATGTGACGTGTGTCCAGTCTTCCGATGTAAGTAGAAATTTGGGCTGGTCTCCCAACAGGCATGGATGGTCGTGGCTCATACCCAGAACCTGCCAGCATCTCTCTGATAAGTGTGAGTTGAAAATCTGTGTGAAATTTTCTTCCCACCGCATGAAGACAAAAGGATGTAACTGTTGACAATTGCCAGGTCCAACAAGTGGAAAAGAAGCTTTTTTGTCCACTTCCATGTTCGACGGCTGGCCGTGTAGCTATTGGCCATCGTATCTGTATTGTCAACATGCCCCATTTGACGGTTATAGTCCGCCACAATTGCTGGTTTTATCGCATTCCCATCTTCGTCGCAATAATTGCCTTCTCTGGGTGGATCGTGAATGTTTGTCAGGAGGTGTACGTCTCTCTTGCCCTTTCACAATACAGCTGCTAATCACCCCTGGTCCTTACTCGAATGTCACCACGTTTCAATCTCAGTGTCTTGGGCCTGTGGTCCTTGGACATGTCCTTTCTGTGGCCTAACTGTCACACGACATAAATTTTTGTTCTGGCCAAGTCGTCATACAGGTCAGGGGAGGAAAATAAGTTGTCCATGTACAGTTTATGGCCAAATCCGTCTACCCCCTTGACAGATTAGTCACTGTAGCATGTCTTGCTGTCAGGTGTTATTTGATTCTGGCACAGCATAACAAGCTCGTTTCACACGTGCAACCTCAATTTCCATTGTGAAACAAACTAGCATAGCTGTTTTTTTAGGTACAGCAAAACTCAACTGAACTGATATTGAACACTTGCAAAGTAACTCGTGTGAATGTCCGTTCCCCATACTAAGAAATGCCTCTTACCTTGCTATAAACCTTGACTCGGCAGCCTGCTGGTAAACATCGTAATTTTTTATGACTGAAACTTTCCGTTCCATTTACTAAATGCAAGACTAAACTAATTGTGCAATACTTCTTGAAGACTTATGACACTTATGCATTCATGGCTAAGTAGGGTATGGGTGAGACAGAACTGAAGTGTTTACATTTTAGCACATTGCGCACGGGTGACACAGATTTGCTTCTTTACATTACAACCGTGCAAGACGGGTGACGCGAATGTGCGTTTTTTAACACGCGCTTGGTTAGCACGCACATAACACTTCATTACGCAATACATGGAGTCTGTCTCCGAATGGTCCTGCTGACAGATGTTTATAGAAACGTGACCTCACTCCGACGTAATGATCTGTGATAAATATAGAGAACAAACAGCACTTTATTTGAGTCTGTTGTTCTGCTTTGCATTTAGTTGGCTTTCAGCCTTCAACCACCTTACAACCGTGACCGAAAGGCGTAGTGTTTACGAGGAAAAATTTCTTACAGAAGATGAAATTTCAGCGGAATTGTTGGCGGACACATTAACTGATGTTCCTGACGACGCTGATAGTGAGAGTGAAATTGACAGTGACTTTTCTATTATTGGAAATAGGCAAAACAAAATTGTGCATCCTTTACCGAGTTACAGTGAAAAAGAACGAAGTGCAAACGAAAATGACGATGACAAAACACTAGATTCGGCGGTTTCCACATGGGGATAAACAGATAAAACACCAACTTTAGGGCCATTTACCGGAAACCCAGGGGTGAAACAAATTCCCTCTGTCCCGACGAAAGTATCACAAGTAACAGGACTTTTTCTTGGAGACACATTCTTTGATATGTTGTGTGAGGAAACGAATATATATTACTTAAAAATCAGGAAAAGTATGTTACTTGTTCTAAGGGGTTGAAAAGGACAGATGTCACTGTAGCAGAATTGAATTTTTTTTTTCAATAATTATTCTAATGGGGCAAGTCAGGAAAGGTAAACTGAAGGATTATTGATCTAGGGATCCATTTGTAGATACTCCTATTTTCAGGAAACTTATGACCCGTAATAGATTTGAACAAATTTGGTGGTTTTTACACTTCAATATCAATGAACGTCTTCAACAATCAACTAACAGGCTTTTCAAAATTCAACTCTTATTGGATTTTTTCCTTGAAAGATTTCAGACTATTCGTAAACCAAATCAACAACTTTCCTTAGATGAAGCAGTGATTCCTTGGAAGGGTAGACTTCATATACGAACATATAACACGGGGAAACTTATAAAGTGTGGATTACTTGTTCGTATGGTCCCTGAAAGTACCTCAGGCTATATCTTGATTTTAGAAATTTATGCTGGTGAAGGAAAAAAATTACAGGAAACCATTTTCACACTTTTGGAACCTTATCTTGATCAAAATTACCATGTATACCTAGACAGCTATTACAATCATGTGGCAATTGCTGAAACTCTCCTTTCAAGACAAATTAGAGTATGTGGAACAATCAGAGTGAACAGGGGTCTTCCTCCAGAAATGAAAAACGAACGTGGCGAAACCACATTCAGGGGAAAGGGTGAAATTCTTCTTCAATCCTGGAGGGATACTCGTGTTGTCAATACCATATCCACAATTCACGATTCAACCATGGTTGATGTTCCACAGAGAAATGAAGAAGTAAAGAGAAAACCTGTATTTTTTCAGTATATGTTCATGAAGGGTGTTGATAGGGCAGATCAGTACTTGTCTTATTCTCTCTTGAGAAAAACAGTGAAGTGGCCAAGGAAAGTTGCATTTTGGCTTATAAATTGTGCACTTTTCAATTCTTTTCGGATTCATCAAAAACTAAACCCTACATAAAAAATGAGATAAAAAGAATTTCTGCTACAAGTGGCAAAAGACTGGACTACAGATAAGGTGGAGACAGACACAGACGCATCACGCCCAAAAACATTAACCCAAACCCCTCGTGTGCTTCATGAGGACCCCCTGGGAGACTTTCCGGTGATATGCGAAAACATGTGCTAGAGAAAACTGTTGGAAGTGAACGGGGTGAAGGAAGATATCTTGCTAGGAGGTGCAATGTTTGTGCTGCCCACAAACAAAGAAGTGAAACTCGGTACATCTGCAATTTCTGCTTACTGCCACTCCACAAGGGGGATGTTTCCAGAGGTATCACACCCTCAAACACTACTAAGGTCTTTGATGAGTATTTCCTGAAAATTTCAGTTCACAAAAATAGTTAGCGAATTTGTTATAAATGTTTAAAAAACACAGTATAAAAGTTGATTAAAATTGTTTAAAACCGGGGAACGGGGGTTTAAACAATTTAAATGACCCCGTCCTCAATGTGTTATCGAACACATTGAATGCAATTAGCATAGAATATGCCTACTGTACAATAATGTGCTCATTGTCGTTACGTAAATGTACACGCAAAATGTTAATAATTTTTGTAGTTAACGAATACTGCAAAACTCCTTTTGATATACGCGTTTTAACGTTGTTATACCTAAACTATCTTCAGTATCACTTTTTCAGTCTTGTAATTTCCTGCAACTAAGTAAAAAATAAAAATCAGTCACGTTTTCAAACAAAATCCACGCATTTTATGAAATCCTAAGGGCTTTACAGAAACCTGTAATTGTTCCGCATCCTTGCATCACGTCCAAATGTTCCGGTGTTTTTAAATAAATCAAAGTGCTCTTAAAAGTACACATACTACCGTTCTAATTACTTTAGTAACAGAAAATATTAACTAAAAGCCACATTTGCATAATTGTTACAGAGAATTATCTCTGTGCATGCTATTTGGAAGTAGAACCCTGATTATTCCAGACGTTAGTATTAGCCAACCCTATGAATATAGACCCTGAGTTAGTCTTAACGTTCCTAGAAAAATCCAGTACCCTGTCTAAATTAATATTAAACCATGAGGTCGTCATCTTGTATAGCATGCATTTAGCAACATAATATGCGTACTGTACGTCACGTCCCTCTTAAACCGTAGTAATTTTTTCACAGGTTTCAAATAACTGTAAGATATGTAAACGTATAAATTCAAGCACAACAAAATGTAATAAACTAAAATTAAATCATATTTTCATATAATAACCAATAAATACTGCAAATTAAACGTAGCATCATTAGGCCGCATACAAAAACACTTTGCATTTTTAAACTACAAGTTATTCAACGTAAAGCTGTTTTAAATATATAGTGTTAAGTTTCTGTATGGGTGTTATTTTATTCTCTATTTATGTAGCGCTCTTTAAAGTTGAGTTATCCACCGAAATTCCGAAACTGGTTCGCACTAATGCACTAATTCTGTTTCTACAACACAAAATCGCTGTTTACTGTAAAATTATAAAAACACTCATGTAAACTTTTCTAAACGTTAAAGGTGTCTAAAATTAGTACAATACATGAAATTAACGCAAAACACGTACATTCAGTAACACATAAAACCGCGAAAACAACTTGCAGAGTAAGGTATAACTAAACCTACATTAAATAAACAAATATGTAGTAAAGGTCAAATTTCTGTTGTTCGTAATACGTACTAGTACATAAGTCAAACTTGGTACTTTTTAACTAATAAAAGACCTTTTAGTGTATAAAAAATAACTAATTCGTAAAATGTTCTTAATGCGCTTTTAATGTAAGTAAAACTCGTTAGTTTTTCAGCCGCTTGCAATGTTTTTAACCACGCCAATTATTAAAAACTCTAACTTCTATAATTGTTTCATACTGTTTTTATAAGAGCAAGCGTCTTCTGGCTAATATTCAGGTAAAGTTTAGGGTCGTTCGTAATCAAAAACTACAAAAGGCATAAGGTCAAGCAGGTTCCAACAGGTTCGTACACTCCAGGTATAAACTTGGTTTGGTATTAAACGGTTTAAAATGGCGCTTTTAAGACTTAGGTTTATTTAAACCTCCGCGGTGTTAGCTATATTGTAACATGGTGGTGGGCGGTAATTTAAACTCGGGTTGGTGAATCAAAGGTTTGAAAATGGCGCTAATTTATAAACGTTTAGTTAAAATAACCGAATATATAGTACTGCCCACCAGACATGTTGCAACCTGTTTGTCTTCTTAATGGAATTTAAAATATATCAACTGATTATTGTCTTGAGCATCCTCTTAATGGATTTTTCCTAGAATCGTTATCTGATTTACCTTACTTGCATTCCAACTGGCGCCAACACGTCTAAAAATAGTAAACAAATCATTAGGCCAATGACTTTGGCCTGGGGGTAAAGAGACAATTTCCATTACGCTAATATGTTTGGCCTAAGGGGTCAACAGACTTCTAAGTAGGTTTCTAATGTTATATGTCTGAAAGGAATTTTAATGGACTTTCCCTGGCGATGTGAAACAATGTACCCAAGTTCGCGGGATACAACTCGTCACTCGGTTAGTTGCTAACTAGCTCTCCAACCATGTGTACGAATTTTAACTCAGCTGGCGGACTTGTATACGTGCCTCCGCTACCTTCGCCACCACCAAACCTCCAAATTTTAAATTCGAAAAGCGAGGTTGATCTGCATAAAACATTTAAATATTGTCGTGTGCCCTTCATGGATGTAAATCAACTGACAGCTGCTGGATATTACTTCACAAATCGGGTTGATGTGGTTCTTTTAGCGTTTTGTGGTGTGCAAGTCGGACAGTGGGAAGGAGAAGATGCATTTAAGGATTATTAGCGTTGGAGTCCATCTTGCGCGTTTTTAAGGAGTTGTTTGTAGGAAACATTCCTTTTCCGTCTAAGACATCTCAACAACAACCTAGCAGTAGCAATGACGTGTGCGGGCCTTATATGGAGTACAAACCAAAAACCTCGCGTCCTGAGAGTTGTAAGTATATATTTACTTTTATTTACTTCCTCCTATGTACAATTATAGCAGTATGTAAATATTTATTGTCTTTTACAGCCATAAAATTCAGACAGCACAATAACATTCTGTGGGATGGTCCCATGTACCCGTATAAATCATAATATCACGCCGAAATGCAGTCTTTTTCAAGTTGGCTTACCGCTTCTAAACAAAAACCCAAAGATGTAAGTGGCGCTGGTTTCTTTCATACAGGTGAGTTACCTTATAAATAGAATATGGTTCATTACAAATAACTATTATTTTCTCCACAGCCAACTAATGTAAATGGTTTTGTTACAGGTAAACTTGATTTTACTACGTGCTTTCATTGTGGAATCGCCTTGCAGGGCTGGAAGGAAACAGATTACTGTTGGGAAAAACATGCAAAATTGAGTCCTGAGTGCATTTTCGTCATTATCGTAAAAGGAATACAATTTATTTTAGATCACGCTAAAACTACAGGTGTTATTTTTGAGTGCTTGGTTCGTGAAGTAATGTAGCCCGTCAGTCTCTGAGGGTGTGCGCATGTTCTAACCAGCTTACCCTCGCGGGTCCGCTTACACGGTCTACCAACAACAATCTTCAGTGCGCTCGGTGAAAGTGTGCATGTTGTAACCTGTCCGCTCTCGCAGTTTATGAACAAGTCACGATGTGGTTAGTAGTGTTCAGTGCTACGCGTAATTGATTTTCTAGATTTTGCCGTTGTTTCATTTCTACCAAACTCAAGCATTGGGCAATTGTGTATGAACTTGAATACTATCGTAGGGCAAGCCATTTGGCACGATATCTTTCACGTTCAGAATAGAAAGTGGTTATGGTTAGTGAATAATGTTGGGGCTTTAAACAGTGTTAATATGCATTGTGGATGTTTTGGACAATATGCAAGTTATGTAGCTGGAATCCTGAACTCAGTAAAAGAAATCAATTTCTATGTTCTTTGTAATAAAAGGTTACATTGCGCAAACTATATTAAAAATTTATTTTAAATACACAGTGTTCCATATCATTTAAGTCACATACAAATCACTAATTCGTTTTAATTTCTGGCAAGGAAAAAGTTGTAACGTTTGAATCAAGATTTTTACGTGGAAAGCTGCCATCCAAACTAACATTTGCTTACGGTGTGTTAAAAAAATACGTTTGTCGCCTCTAACTTATGGTATTGTATGCATTAATAAACGCCTCATTTATGTCACAAATGAAGTGGTAATATCGCAGCATGATTGTGTGTTTGAACAGGGCATTAGTGATTTAAATATAAGTAAAGGGTTAGCTAACTAAATTGTTCATAGAGACCTGTACAACGCATCCTTACAGAAAACGTTATTTCGGTACATTGTACTGTACGAAAAAATCCCATCGCTTACTTGGAGACCCTCTGTGTCATTGTGCATTGTCCATAAAAAAAGGGACCAGCTAGTCTGAAGTCACTCTGCGTTAATAAATTAGCAGCATTTGCTTATGTCGCACTAGACTACGCTATTGTGCGAAAGTAGATGTAACTTGTGTGTTAAAACCGGTCCTGCAAGTCTAAAATCGCTTTGTGTTAATAAGTGAGTGAGTTTACTCAGCAGTCACGATAAATAAAAACTGTGAGTGTAAAAACCAATTATGTGTACAGTAAACACCGGGGAAACTTCATTTGTGTAAGTGCACAAGCAAAATAAATTTAAGTGTTATGTATTTGTAAAATGTAAAATTGTGTTTATTTCTTCGCCCTTATTACCTGGGATCGGGGAAAGTAATGGCAACTTACCCCTAAGAACTTGCCCAGGATGCAGCGTGCCAGAGCCATACCGGTCGCATGACTGAGCTCTGGTTCCTGCCGAACCGGCCTAAGGTCTGAATACTAATGAATGATGAATTACCTGGAATAGGTTCCTTAAAAATGATACGGTTAAAGCAACAGGATTCGAACCTAGAATCTTTCAGTTATAAGTCGGACATCTTACCGCTTCAGCCAACTCTTTCTAGTGTCGTATAAAGTGGTAGCCATATTGTAACATGGCGGTCTCATTACAATAACAAATGTTTAAGTTAGCATTAATTTAAATAAATCGTGTCCGCCATATTGTAAAATGGTCGCCTTATTCAAATAACAAATGTTTATGTTAGGTTTAAAATTACCACGCTAGCCGTCAAATTGTTTTAAAATCAAAATGGCGCCGTTGTTGACATCATGTGATCATAATAAAGTTTCAAAATAATAAAGAGTTAAAGTTAAGTTTAAAATTGCAGCTCCAGCAGTCATAATGCTTCAAATTCCAAATGGAGCATTTGTTTACATCACGTGACTATAATAAAGTCAATGTTAAGTTTCAAAATAATAACAAGTTAAAGGTAGGTTTAAAATTACCGCGCGTGTCCGCCATATTACTTCAAATTCAAAATGGCGGTGGAGCCAAAACCGTCTGGGACTTTGTTTACATCAGGTAACCGCCTGGGGTTGTTCACATCACGTGACAATAACGTTTCAAAATAATAAGTTAAAGTTAGGTTAAGCGAAAAGGTCATTGACCCTCCGCCATCTTTGTTTACATCACGTGACAATAACAAAGTGTCAAAATAGTAACAAGTTAAAGTTAGGTTTAGCCCAGCGCCAAGCAGTCTGGAACCTTTTATGTACATCACGTGACCGCCTGGAAGCAGGGGAGGGAAGGGTTAGGTTCGAAAATAATAAGTTAAAGTTAGGTTTAGGCCGGCGCCATACTGTCTGGGACATTGTTTACATCATGTGACAGCTTGGGGTAGGGGAGGGGAGGGTTAGGTTTCAAAATAATAACAAGTTAAAGTTAGGTTTAGACCGGCGCCATACTGTCTGAGACATTGTTTACATCATGTGACCGCCTGGGGTAGGAAGGGGAGGTTAGGTTTCAAAATAATAAAAAGTTAAAGTTAGGTTTAGCATGGCGTCATGCTATCTGCCGTCTTTTGTTTACATCACCTGATCGCCTGGGGGCAGAGAGGGGAGGGGAAGGTTATGTTTGTTTACGTATGACGTCACTTCTGGCCCCTGGGGGTAGGGGAAGGTCATTTACCCCGCCGCCATCTTTGTTTACATCACGTGACCGTGACGTCACTTCCATCCCATACCCAATGGCTTACTACTAGTAAGTTATCTCATTATTATTTGCTTTGTTATTTTATAATTACTCGACTTATATTTTATAACATTGTTTATATGTTTGGATTTTGTTTCGTTTTTTGTTTTATATTTTGTGTATTTTGTTTTTGTATTATTTGTGTATTGTTTCTCCTTTTGTGCTATCCCTTTCTTATTATTGTACAAGTTTACAGACTGCTGCTACCGGGTGGAAACACAATTGCAGACAATAAATATCATATAATACTCGTACCTTAATTGGGCCGTGATCAAATCGTTCCACATTCTTCACAATTTATTATTCAATATGATCTATTCCACAGCAAAATTAAGTAGATTATAAAAAAATAAATAAACAAACAAATTAATGACTTGGGTGTGTGGTGTCACAAGAAACGTGTAATCTATTAAGAGTAAGCAAGTGTTGTTTCATTTGTCTGAGATTACACTGTCACAATGCACAAAAAATGAAATAACTACGTTAAATAAAAGGTAACGGTACAGGTGTCCTTTTGCACGCCATGAAAGCTCCACTTATTCTCAGCCTCGCCACTAGATGGTGGTGAAAATTTAACCTTACTCCCCAGCTGCTTGACGCCCGGGAAAGAACTCCCGTACCCACTGAACAAGATGCTGGGTAGGCTACAGACCTGGTCTGGAAGTTTCTTGGATAAGAAAAAAATCAATTTTTCGGGACTCAAATCTCGGACCATTCAAACCGGAGCCTAGTTACTCTACCAATACGCTATTCCAATTCAAAGAAGTTAAATAACTGAAACAAAAATGAAGTGTGAGCTATTATCAAAATGGGATGTGTACAAAATTCAAGGAAAGTATGTTGGGTTATATATCGTGCTGCATGTAAGGATAATATGTTTTAAATAATGGTCTTCGGTACGACTGTGTGAGATTTTGATTAATATGTATGCTCAATTAGTACAACACAAAAGGGGAAAAATCTTTATTTTAACAACGTCGTTTGAGTAATAATTGTCAATATTTTAATACGATATATACCAGTTATACAGAGTGTGTATTGACTTATAAATAAGGACTAGGACCCTGCCCTCATATCGAACCGAAAATGCATTTCACCATGAGTCCGATTTGCAGCTGTTACGAAGATGCGGGGATTTGACATATGAATGAATAAAGAGAGGTGAACACGAAAACACACATAATTTAGTGGAAGACATTGTACTGTTTACTTTAGACAATGTAACCATGTTAGAGTATGGCTTAGAGCAAGTATTCAAAATGGCTGCATTCGACCTGGATGCAGTAGGGCCCGTTTTGGGAATGAAAGGTGAAAGAGTAAGAAGAAAGCTTGGATTGTTCATGTGGCTTGCAGTATCGAGTTTTCGCTCCAGGGGTGCGTGCCTCGTGTCGACTTTGACCTCGTAGACCAAGTTTTTAAAGTGTTCCCCCATGTAAAGAGCCACGGGCAGTTCCGGCGTAAAGCAAGTTCAGCGCGTCCGGCCGAACCCTGCCCCGCTCCACTACTGAAATAAATAATTTTTGTGCCGCAATGATATATTTGAAGGCCGGGAAATAAGGGACGACCGTTTGGCGACTTCAGATACCATTAAGAAAGTCCCGTGTTAATCTAAGTACATGTAGCCCATTTATGATCTGTGATCTAACCTACCTACTCTGTAGGCACTGCCATTTCTATTCGGACATCGACTTTTGCAGATTACATAAGTGTATGAATTGTATTATAAGACGAGGTTTATTCGCTTTTCCCATGACATGGCAAAAAAGTAATCCGTGATCAGAGTTATTTATAATTAGCTGTTGTTATTTCTCATAAAATACCAGTCGAAGATCTTTGGTACGGTCCCACCTCTTGAAGATGGGACCGACAGACTGTCCCGAAACGTCGGTAACTATATACAAATCAACGTTGCATAACATCGCAGAAGAGCGAATATGTAATTTACAAACGATGGAAGTCTGAAACCACAAAGCAGTGAAAGGTATAGAAGAGCGTATTTTTTTCAGTTCTCGAGGTTTTTGTACGGGGCTCCATATACATTTGATTCTCTACCTGAAGGTAAAAACAGAGCTTTAACTTATTGCACACATTTATTTTCATATAGTCAGCTATAGTATACGCTAGTCACTTGTGTTTTCAAAAGTTGTTCCTAACTCTAAATAATTATTTACAACTCAAGACGGCGGGTCCCTAATATGAGACAGTGTCTGGCACCTAATATGAGACAGTATCTCATATTTGGTTACCAGTACCTCATATTAGGAGACCGCTGCCATACAACGTCTTGAATTGCTTTGCTTCAAACAGTTTTACCGTTAACAATGCCGTCTTAAAAAGCGTTCTTCTACATTTGGTTTAGATGTCGCCTAGCACAAAGAGAATGATTTGGAGTAAGGAGGCGATATGTCGTGCCGTAAGTGTTGCAAGAAGTGGAGAAATGGTTTACTAAAGAGCTTCAAAATAGTTTCCTGTGCCAAGAGAAACTCTGGAGAGGTATGTGAAGGACACATCTCGTTCTCCAGAGGAGCTAGTAAATGTGCATTTAGAAAGAAGAACTGTTCTACCTAGTGAGTTTGAGAATAAACTTGTGGAGTACTGCATAATCATGGACCAGAGATACTATGGACTGAGACGTCAGGACATAAAACGCCCGCCTTTTCAGTTGGCAATAACAAATGTTTTGAAACATCCATTTAACCAAGAAAAATCAGCAGCTGGAAAGATATGGCTTCCATCTCTTTTAAAAAGGTATCCAAATTTATCTATGAAAACTCTTTGTCATTTCTGCAGCTCGGATGTAAGGTTTTACATCAGAAAACGTAGCAAGGTTTTTTTTAACTAAGAAAGGTTAATCATAAAGCCCACAGAATATTCAAGGCTGATAAAACAGGGATAATAACTTTGCAACACATGCACAGTAAAGTTGTCAGCATGAGAGGCAAGAAAGAAGTGACCTGTCTAACAATGGGAGTGTTGTCATCTGTAGGAATGCCACTGGAACATACGTTCCACTGTCAATCGTGGTCCCGAGAAAAAATATGAAAGAGGAGCTTATGGATGGAGCACCGGCGGGCTCGATTGCGGCTTGCCATCCAAGTGGTTGGATTCAGACGGAGATATTTACTGAATGGTTCGGTCATTTTTTCACTTCATTAAGCCTTTGGCAGATGATCATGTCTTGCTGATTGTTGTTGGTCATTATTCACACACCAAAAATTTAGATGTGGTGGACAAAGCCAAGGGACACAGTGTTGCCACTGTCAGTCTCCCACCACATTCTACGCACAAAATGCAGCCACTTGATGTGGGTTTTATGAAGCCACTAAAAACTTATTATGCACAAGAAATTGAAACTTGGCTAGGCAGCAACCCTGGTCGTGTTGTTACACCTTTCGTAGTGTGGAAGTTGTTCGGGCCTGCTTATAGAAGAGCAGCAACAATGGAAGCTTCAGTAAACTCATTTGTAAAACTGGATTCTTTACCTATATAAAAGACATACTCCAGGATTATGAATTCGCATGCCATGGAATGGACGAATCTCAAGATGGAGCTGGCAATGAAATTTCAAGACCGAGAACATCAAAAGTTTCTTTCCACAACGCAAGTGGTGGGAAATTTATAATTCCAGCAGACGTCCGACTCATTCCTCTTCTAACATCAAAATTGTCTGCTCCCATAGATGAAGCAAAACAATCCAGAGCGAGCTGTGCAACCTATTAACAGCTTCTCCTTACAGAAAACAGTTGCGGGAGTGTCAGGAGAAGAAAACCTCGTCGCTGTCAAAGAAACCAGCAATAAAAAGGCTATTTGGAACAAAGAGTAAAAAGTCTTACAAAATGGGTAAAGCATGTATACAACGGTCATCTAGTGAATCAGATATTGAAATTGAATTTGAAAATGATGACTCTGGTGATGACATAAGCGATGGAGATGGAAAGTGCTTATTCTGCACAGGGCTTTTCTCGCACGACAAGCTTGGCGAAAAATGGGCTCAACTTGTGAGGTGCTATCGTTGGGCGCATTAAGACTGTGGGATTAAGGAAGACTACTTTGTGCGCCCCATGTGCAGAAAAAAAATGTAAAATTGTAAGTGACATCATAAAATACCTACTATCTCATATTAGGACACCATTTTTATTTTAGAGAAATATGACGTGTTTACATATTTTTTGTACTGAGAGTTGTATGCTGCTACAAACTCTATTTATAATTGTTTCAAAGTAAAGTAGAATGTTTTTTAATAACTGTCATTTTCTGCGATAAAAAATAATAAATTATTTTCGTACTACATGATGTTAAAAAATATCTCATAATCGGTTCCTTTACCCTATTGGAAATTATTCGGCAAAATATGTGGAAAGGGTGGGGGAAGATTGAAAATTGTTTTTGCTTAGCAGTAAACTTATTTGAAAGCATCCACGATACCTCCATAACATTCTTGTTTAGGTATTAGAATCAGATAAAAAAAATTTGTAGTCAGGAAGCTCTGTTACTACTATTAAAATTGGGATGGGCCTAGTGATAATTAGGGCTATTATTTGATGTCTAATGTTTATTCCCTTAGTTGTTATATACTGATGCATTGTGAAACGTGGTGTTAATTCTCGATGCAGTATTCTCCTACAGGAAGGTTATTTTCTTAAATGTGTTTTTCTTATTTGAATACATTGAAAATAGTAATTGAAATCACAAAACTCTATTATTAAGAAAATTTATAACAAAATTCAGCATTATATTGTTATACTTAAGCCCACTTCGATCAAAACAATTAGATTCTTCCGCGATTACCAAAAGACCTTTTACATTAGTCAGCTTCTGAGCATCAAATATTGTGCAATTTCTGCAAAAGTAAAAATTCCATGTTGCTTTCAATTTTCAATTTATATATTCAGAAATGAGTGTCCTTCGTTACCTCGCCAGTATTGCTTGTCTCTTGCAATGCCTTGCCAAAGAATAGCTTAGGTTTTCTCAAAATCGGCCTTGATTGTGTGTAACAGATCGAAGTGAATTTCGTATTGTTCTGTCCATGCATTGTGACTAATTACAACCTCTTAGTACCAACAAATGCACACATTATATTAATACTATAGCGACCCGTAGGAAAATATGTTACTTTATTTTACGTATGCCCACAGTAGATTGTGGTGAACTGCTGAGGTACTTCCATAGCTAGACAAACAAGAAGGCTGGATCACATATCTTTCACATGACAACAGCAAAACAGTTGAAACTGCATAAAAATGTTGCTAGGTGAAAAAGGTAATTGCTGACTTATGATAAGAATGCGTGTGAGGGTTTTGTGAAGCGGCAGTATAACAGGATTCTCTTCCGAACTTCCGATGGAAGCAGACGAGTAGGAAGTGGCTAAAATTGTAAGACTACGAGATGTGGGCTTCACTGCTGATTTAGATAATGCAAGGTAAACGTGGTTAACTTCGTCTAGAACCAAATGAAAGTGTGTAAAATTGCTCATATATATATATATATATATATATATGTAATTTATCTTTTTGCCCCATTTAAATTTTAGTCCAAACTGGACAGCCGCAATATTAGAAGGAAATTATACATCGATGGGTGGCGATCAAGCTTTCTTTCTTCTAGGAAAATGTCAATCCATATGTCATGTTACTATTTACAATTGTCCCAGATTAACTGTTTGTTTTATTGTACATTTTACCTTGGTATTAAAATATTAACCTACTTAGTTAATGTATGGACACTGTTCTGATTTAGTTTACAATAACCCTGAAACCATACACGGTGTTGTTTATTCGTGGTAGCGATACCTTTTAACTTAGTGGTGTCGGTGGTAGCGTGGCCAACGCGCGAGACTACATTACATTTTACCTTAACTGGCGGCTAGATATTTCGGCTGTTCGCCATCGCAGTCTCCCGGTGCACTACAAACTGGCAAGGCATAATAAACAGGAATAGGATCCTATGAGGATCGTAACTGAATAGATGTTGGTACACAGGCAACAACTGGAAGGGAGAAAACTCTAATTCTCGAGGAATACTACGGTTTTATAACACTGGATAATCAATACAACAATTGTCATTTATCATATATATTGCAAATTTTAATATTTGTATCATGTAAATTTTAATATACTCTGTACATTCGTGTACATCACATTGTACGGACTACTTTATTGTTATGAGTTTTAATCTGTTGGTACTAAGAGGTTGTAATGAGATCAGCGTAAATTTGGTGTCAAGAAAAAAATCAAACCATTGAACACGCAGTATATCACACACCAAACTCAGTGGCATATAGAGCCCAATAGTATTTCATGTATTAATAGGTGATTTTCTGTAGACCATTACAGTTACTGTGAGGGTCACATATCCACTAATATATACCCAACTTTCTTCAGTAAACAGAAAGCTTTTGGGGCTTACTGCGTCATGCACCGCATTAAGGTACCAGTTTACAAAATTCAGCCATTTTCACGATTTGTGTCATGGAGCTCGTGGGCCATGGTTTTATAGGATAAAACGGAAACAAATTCCGCAGTTTGGATGCCATCTGTGTTGATAAGGCAGATTAACTATTGGGTAACTGACTGCTTGGTACTACCATTTGTGGAAAGAAAATTTTGCCCTTCAAATATTCCGAAGTCCCACCATGTACTTAGGCTTGGCCATAAATTATCCGAAAGATGATTTACTCTATTTTGACAAACATAGGGATTACGGGTTTAAAAATTCTTTGGTCAAAACTAAGGCAATTGCCGGTATTTGAAATATGCAAAGAAAATTCAGAATTGCTAGTCAAAGAAAAATAGAAAAATATTTATTTATGAAGAAGTCTATAAACGAATAGATGATGGCGAAGGTAATCTCTGAATTAAGTGTTTCTTAAACAATTGTCATATCGCAATAATATCTTTGAAATAAAAATATGTTCGAAATGTCCAAGACGTACGGCGAAGTATTTAGCCTTTCATATGATATGGATAAATTAAATGCAATAGTTGAAGCTAGTGTTTTACAAAGGTTGTAAACATGTGTAATTAGCATTCAAAAGATATGTAGAAGGGAAGGATTTATATGAGGAAGGTAAAATGAAATATTACGTAAGAAAACTATGGAAAATTAAAAACGCTAAAACTTATTGTCATAATAACCTGTCTTGGATCTGTCCAAATACGATTACAGTTTTAAAGATATTGCTAATATCTCCGTTTCAGGGGCTTAGGCGGAGCAATTGTTCTCGGAACTGAAACTTAAAGAAAAACTGCCTTGGATAGAGGATTATTCAGAAGCGCTTTTCTTCATTATCATTTTATCAATCGAAAACTAAATTGCGAAAAATTTAAATTATATTTATACCTTCTGTGAATTTGCTTCCAAAAGAACCGTGAAAATTCTATAAAATCTTATTTAAATATGTATTCTAAACATTTTTGTAATATTTTGTATACTAGAGAAGTACATTTGTATCTGATGTTAATAAATTCTACGCACACTCCTTTTTTGTTACTGTCTTTGTTTCCCGGCCCAGCAAACGCTCACGCTCGCACTTTCCATAAGCGCGAGATCAGCCAATTCTGCACACCTCCACAACGGTCACCAAGCCATTTGCTAGGATTCACTTGATCCAAAACCTATGTATCTCACCTACCAAAGACATACGCGGGTGCCCCATCATGTTGGTATATGTTCGAAGGAATGCATAGGCAGGAATATCTTCTAAGAGTGCTGGAATTCTATTTTCGAAAACGCTTGTGTAAATGCCACCTGCCATTCGAGGCGGTAATAAGTACCGTCCAGCCAGTTGACTACCAATGACAGCACACCACTCGCTTACAGAAAAACTGTGTTGGAAGTCGATTTTGACTATTCCATGCGGATTTTCACGATGCCTTACGAGTAAAGGAACGTTTCCCGTGCTGATCATGCTATCAGGGGTAAATTGTTCCCTGTCCGTGAAGTGAATGTTGTGTTCCAGCTGGGGTTGTGCATTTATCCAAAGACACAATGCTAACCATTTAGCCACCACCATTGTTTCAGTGTGTTGTATTTGCTGGATACGAAAAGGACAAAAACTATCCTCGTGCAATGTTTTCTAGACTGTTGTCATTCGCGGCATATCGACGAGGGCAGACAGCCTGCGCGAATTGTGTTTTGCTATTCAAATGAGGTTTCCCTCTCTCTCCACAGTAAATTTTATTCTTAATGTGATCCTAATGTGAGTCACTCCGTTGTCTTTACAACGAATAAAAGTGCAGTCTCCGCAAAGTACAACCTTAAGATTAGATATATACACTAGCGTCTCTACAGTTCTTGTCTACTCAAATTTTTTATCGTAAACATCGTATTGTATTATTTTACCACTAATGTAATTAATACACAATTCCATTTACCCAAGGTATACACAGTTGTATAATTACACATTTTAAAACCTACTATTTTACTCTTCCCACTATATACATAGAGCTAATTTGTTAATTAGTAGCCTTGTGTTTTTACTGGATAACAAACATTTAGTAAGTTTTACTGGTCATTCAGGATTTAAAGACACTTGGAACGGTGCCATTTACACGTAACGGACAGTCCCTGTGAATAGACGTGCTTCAGTGTGGAAAACGTCGTCGTTGATAACTTCGTCGATGTGCAGTAACAGTGTTTTTATTGCAATCCACAACACACACCAGATCAGCACATTCTTCAGTAGAGTCCATACAAGACATTTTGGCTAATAAGTCCCGTATCTTTGTAACGGATGCGAATCAGACCCATTTTGATTCATTTTTAACTCGGGAATTTAATACTGATATCATGACATCAAATGTATTAAGAAAATCTGTGTGATTCATAAACATAACGGAATATAACACATTAGCCCATGGTTAAATTTTAGAAATTTCAAGCCGAAAAATTGTGTAAAAATGTTTACACGTATGTTTCCTGATTAGGGTCCTGAGGGACCAGAACATACCAGAATGTAATACGTGTGTCATTTATATTCACATATGTATACCCAGATGATGTTTGTTTTTTAAATATTGCATCTAACATATATGAGCGTTGAAACAGCCTAAGATGATACAGTTGTCTATCTAACACGGCACCATATTTACGAGCAAAAAGAGATTAAGTTTGTAAAGAATTTACTGCTTGCTGTAACGAGCTGCTGGCATGTTCGTTATTAGAGTACACAATTTTCGTTTTTTTAAGAGTCTTGCTAAGTGGCTTCTCTTTGTTGGATGGCATAATGAAATTTTTCCAGGTTACATCAAATCATGTTTTCTTTCAATATGTAAAGTCTGTAATTTAGTGGTCTAGCCCTGATAAAAATTAATAACTCACTTTTTGTTGTTGTCAACATTATCTTTTGAGGAAGAAGCTCTCGCCTGAGAGAAAGGGTTTCCTCATTCCCTTTGCTGAAGAAATCTGGGCATGAATTCAGGAACCCCATCAGATTGTCTGTAATATTAATAAATAATGGAAAGATTATTCATAATATTTATAAACTGATGGTGGTTAATCTTATTGATTTGCGTACGTATATATAATTAAAACTTGCGAAGCAAACCAAGAATAAAGAAATAAAATGCGTGTGTAATTATAATCTGAAGACATAGTTATTCTTTCTTAAAAAAAGACCTGCTGTGATAAACGTATTTCTAAACTGAACATTTTTGTACAGAATTACTCACTAACTGCATTGTATACAAAAAACTTGTCAAAGCAGCCTTCATCCTGGTACACATATTGCAAACAAAATATCGGTATCGCCTATTCTGAATTCAGGATTTCGTGATTTTCTTCAGTCCATATAAACAAATGTTAGAGCAGTATTTCCAACTGTACCAAAGTCGCTTCTTGCCACTTCCTCCAAAATCCATCGTTTGGAATCATCCTTCATACCTTTCAACGCACACAGTCCAAGCTCTATTGTATTTTATTATTCAGAATTTCATAAAATATCTGACTTATGATATATCAATTTAATAAATTATATTTTGTCTCGAAGTGAACACATTTTATTAAACTACATAAAAACATTTTACCTCACAAATAAAAATTCTTCAACCCTTCTTTCTCATGTAGGCTCTTATCAGCCACTTTAGTTTGATGTAAATGTCGCAATGAATAAAACACCAACTGCCACACTGGCTCCCAAAGTGTGTTACGAGACACACTAAGTAGCCCGCAAGTTCAGCTACTTTGTTTGTGGTTGTGGTGATTGCTCGCAGAAAGGAATACTGTACAGTAGGCAGAAAATATCTGAGAACCATTGTTGTAAGACAAAATATTGCACCTCACTTAAGAAAATATATATGTATACATGTCTAGCTTTTTCAGATAATTAGGTACTATGTGCAAGCATATTATCCATAATATTTTCATTTTTATATTTCAAGAAATTTTTATTTTTTTCGGTAACCAACACATTCTTATCATCTGCAAATAAGAATATTTCTGCCTATTTCCTCTTTAATGGAAGATATTTGCATATAGTGTAATACCCAAAATTACAGTTTTAATTACTGGGTTGGATTTGAATTCGAACACCGTTTCACAACACTTGCCCTAGTTTTATTAGTTGAAATATGTAGGAAGTCATAATCGTCTTGCCTCAATTCTATTAAGTCAGCTCGACCTAGTTGTGACACTCTGTACACCATACCCGGAACCTTAGCTAACTAGAACATGTAAATTACGGTAATCCAGGAAGACGCTGCAGTAAGCATGATTACAACTATGTAACCTAAAACCGCGACTATTTCAACATTCACATTCACACGGAAATTCAAGACGAGATAATTATCAACGAAATTCTGATCTACACCGACGTTAGTGCTATCTAAGAAGACTGTATACTAAATAATACTGAAGCTCTAATACAGAATGCTTCTATACTTCACGACGCTTCTGGTGTTGAAAGGTGTCTTCCTGACTATATTCATTTAATTCATTCGAGCAGCAAAATTCCGAAACCCTTTAAAATAACGTAAAGGCAAGACGATTATCTTTATTATCAATTCAACGACAAATTGTGAATTATCCAAACTGTATATACGTGTATATTGTAACTGAATGTATAGTCCTAGTCAATAGTGACTAGCGGTCATTCAATTGGACAACCTTCCCCTTGTATTCCCAAATTCGTTTGTACTTCGGTACATGGTGGCAGCGTTAGATATTTACGACGGTGTTCGTAAAGTAATCACAGAAGTAGTGTCAGCGGTAGCTTCATAACTCCGGGTCACTACAAATTGGTGCCAGTGGCAGTCGGCACTACAATATGATGACAGCGGTGGTTTCCTAACCGCCGGAATTACAATAATAACATTAACTTTGGCCCAATAACTGAAGCATGCTGCACACCAAGTTTAATTTTCCTGCAAAAAAGCAATATATATATTTATTTCTTGCAGAATATCAACTAATTTCATTTGGTTGTATTCCAAAACCCCTTTTGCAGCGCAGTATACTGTACATGACTTGAAACATGATTTGTTACACTTCTTTTGCCATAAGGGTTTAAATTAGTCAGAAAGGTTCTGAAAAGTTTAAAACATGAGCTTTTGTTAGATCAAAATCATTGCAATTGAATCTATGTCTCTATTAATGTTATCAATGTGTGCATTTAATAGTAATGTATATTGTTGCCCTAGTTGACGTCTTCTTCTAAAAACATTTTGGGCCTCCTTTAATGTATTACTTCTTGATTAAAAAACATATCATGCTATTACACATTACTTTTTTCCTCATGTTTTTGAAAAACACATATATGTCATATTGCTCCACAAATCTAAATGTTGTATGTATCCTTTCATTTGTGGAGATATTTAACTTCAGCTATTTCTTACTTTTCTGAAAAAAACAACAGTTACACTATATATGTTATTAACAGAAAATAAGAGCTTTTTCATGTATTTGATGCACTGCTTGACCATGTAATCCGATATTTCGTCAAATCCAGCCGAAAGTTATCACTTAAATCAGGGCTGGCCAACTTCAACTCACTGGAGGGCACCATAATATATAACATGCTGCTCTGTAATCTGATATTTATATCTGGACATGTACTTTTTTGACCCTGCTCATGAAATGTATCAGTATTCCCTAAGGGTGGTCCCTTCAGGACTGAAATATGTAGCAGTGTAACAGTGTGAATAAAATGGTGTTAACATATACACTAATGCATTAGTCAGATTTATACATAAAATAGTGATATCATTTCATGGATATGAACAAGATAAAATTCATGCACATACTTTTCGGTATGTACAAATATAAGTTTGTGTTTCACTCATTAGACTGGCATTCTTTCTTTGATAAGATATTTTTATGTTACTTGTTATGAACAAAATGAAAGTTTATCGCATTAAAATAGATTTTGTTTATCGTACAAGTATAAAATTTCTTGTATGTTATTTTACACAGCCATGTACTCCACAGGGCATTCAGTATTTCAAAGTTTGTAACCCATAAGAGTACAAATTGTAAAACTTAGCAACTTACATGTTTTCATCTGTGTCTTCATGAACGGCCATGACCAAATGTTTTGACACTATAAATGTCATTATGGTCACAGCCAAACTCAGCTGTTGCCATGACCTGGTCACTTCCATTGCCTTCTTGGCCAGGTGTCTTGCTCTTACCTAAATTTAAACATATTTAATTTTTATACAAAACCATTTAATCACAACACTATTCCACAATTTTTAATCTTCTTTAATAAAGTACAGAAGATTTTTAATATCCCCTAGTTCATAAAAACTTTATGAGACATCCTCATAAAGTTAAATGTAGTCCATTTAATCCAACAGGTATCTTTGTTTTTCAACATAATCTTCAAGCATATTGATAAACTTCTCCTATTTTGGCACAAGTTTGAAGACTCTACTGTGGTCAAAACCATTCTCTGGAATTCACATTGATTCACAAAGACTCATTTTCAGTTCCTCATTATTGTGGTGTCAGCAGCCTCCTAAGTGCAGCTTCAGTGAATTATGACAAACCTGTTCTTCAAAATCAATTTCTTTACTCATGCTGCATACACTTCTGCCCCTGGTGTGCTTAATTGACTAGATTAATTATCATAATGGATGTGTGTTCAACAGTTTTCAAACTCTTTACACAATTTTATGGTATGCTGCACTCACATTATACCATTACTATAAATTGGTGGTGAATTATGAAGCGGTTAAATATGTCACCCATTAAACTGCATTGGATTACAAAATTCTCTGTTGGACCAAGCTGTCCATGTCATTGCCACTGTCAGTCAACTCATCCCATACATAACTTGTGACTGACTGATTCATGGCCATCTGTTGCATGTCATTCCTATTACAAGTGCTTCCTTCTACCAAAAAATGAAATGTTTGGTAATCACTAAATTATAAGCTGGGCAATATTACTTATTGAACATGCTTTTTATGTCAGGTATGAAAGCATCTCCAGTTCTTGTAAATTATGCCCATAATATAATGGAAATATTTTGTATGTGACCCCATTGTAGAACAAAATGTCGTGTTGAAAAGCAATCATATATTAACAAATTCATGTATAAAATCTCAAACTTGTAATGGACCCCACAAAAACTATATGTGTAAACAAATTTGACAAGACAGAAACCTTAGAAAGCACCAGCACTTTCCTCTCTTATATATTCAAGCATTACCCATTATTTTTGCACTGATGAAGGATACAGACTGAGTAGTCTGGTCTCACCTCTTTTCGCCCAAAGTTAGTACTTAGCTACAGGTCCCCTTAGAAATTGAAAGCATGAAATTCCAATTCCATAAAATTAGCATTGTCAATAAGGTGTGTATGGGCCGGAATAGTGCAGTTGCTATAGCAACTCACTATGGACTGGACGGTCTGGGGATTGAATCCCGGTGGGGTGAGATATTCCGCACCCATCCAGATGGGCCCTGGGGCCCACCCAGCATCCTATATGATGGGTACTGGGCCTTTCGCGGGAGTAAAGCGGCCAGGGCGTCGTGTTGACCACCCACCCCATCTAAAGCCTATGGGCCTTCGTGGCCTGTTCTAGGGTGAACTTTACCTTTTCCTTTTAATAAGGTGTGTGGTATTAACATATTTATGTTTTCATGTACTTGCTTTATTTATTAACTTATTTATCTGCCAATGTATATTTACTCATTTAATATATTTGTGTATGGACACACACACAAGCACACACACACAAATACATATTTACCTGGACCTGAGAAGTAGTCATGTGTAAGTCCAATTTTATCATATTTCAGGCAATACATTATTTTCCTTACACAAGTATGTGACTTACTGCAGTTTAATTCTTGGTCTAGCTAAACTGGGACAGTATTTGGACATACAAACATAGGCATCAGAAAGAGCTTGAAATTCTAAGAAAGAGGATGTGCTGTGTCCAATACAATAAAATTGGACTTACACACTTCTGCTTCTCAGTTCCAGATCCAAACTGTATTACTTTCAATTTAAGATGCACATTTTACACATTTTTCTGAACTGAAAATAACAGTGCGTCTGAAGTTCGAGGTATTATTTTTCTCTCTTTGGAAATCTTGAAAACATAATTTTCCTTGAAGAACAAGGTAGGATTAAAGTGTTGGTAAACTGTTGAGAAACAAAGAAACGAAGTAAGAAAAAACAACTAAACTTGAATGATGAGTGGCATTGGATGAATAATTTATTACTATTTGGAACAGATGATTATCCCCATGGATCTTACTTTAGCACACTGACAATCGGAGGAAATACTGAGTTTCAAATGAGGGTGGATGTCCTGAAGTGGCATGTGTATTCTGTTGGAAGACTGAGTAAAGGGACAGAAGGGAGACCAATTCTGGTAAAATTTACTTCATTTAGGAAGAAATTAGAAGTGTTGACTACAACCAGAAATTTGGCTGCTAAAAGTATTAGAATAGAACAAGGTTATGATTAAAAAATAAAAGAGGCATTCAGAGATCTATTTCCAGACCTGAAAGATGCCAGAAATTAGGTAAATACAGCACACGCACATAACATCAAATTAACGGCAAACGGAAAATTGTATGATTTTAATTTTTAAAATAAAACACTCAGATACAGAAGGGTGTCCAGAAATTGGATAGCACTCGCAACAAAGTGGGAGGTAAGAAACAGATCAGCATTTATCACAGAGATGAAGGCAAGAAGTTGTTGGGCCAGACCTCAGCAAAGAAAGGAGAGATGTTGCGCAAGAAGGAGTGTCCTTGCAGAACCACAAACAGGGAAGGAATGTTAATAATGTAAAACTGATCCAAACAGCAGCTGATAACACAGAAATCAAGAAGGAAGTCGGAGAGCAGCAACTATCCCAACATCAAAAAGATGACAAATGCATTATCTCATCACCAGACTGAAGTTCATTAGAAGCAGGCCTACTTGGCTTGGTTGAAATTGACTTTAATTACTTCAAAAATCTAATAGAATATCTATAACAGATATACAAGGAGGGTCCACTTCTGTTAATAAATTAGGTAGTAGTGTTACAAACTACATAGTGGCTGCTGATGGTATAGTTACTTTAAGATTGCGGTTGATGTAATAAGTACTCCTATGCCGTTATTTTGAGAATTATAAAATAAGTGGACAAAATGCACAGTATGTAATGTATATATTAGTAAGCAAACACGTTTACAGAAATTAACAAGACAAATGGAAAGCTAGTCACAAGTTAACAAGACACAAATGGAAAGAGTGTCACAGAGAGGGGTTAACAGATTAAATGAATGACACAGTAGGGAAAATATTTATGTATGTTGAACTAAATATCATTACTAACAGTAGAACAGACAAAGCAACACATGTGTTACATGGCATTTTCAGAAAAGCAGGGAGTGACATGGAAATCAAAGTTATAAAGTTTAAAGTGTGGGATAAGTGCCGGAGGACCCACTGTAATGAAATGAAAATTGATGCTAAATTGGCACTGAAAGATTACAAAACGAGGACAATGAAGACTGTATGGGCAGATACTATAGCTTAAACTGGCCATTCTGAATTTTTGAAGATTGTCCCCAAAATAAGACCTAAGTCCTGAAATAATTTTGCCTCCAATTCCTTCCCATTCCTTTATATTTCAGATTTTTATTCCGTCTCCCTGATCATATGTTTTATAATGGAGATTTCCTGAATATTTTCAGCGACTTTCCCAATGAGGAGAAGGCAATAACAGTGCACATGGAGTAATAGACATAAAAAGAAAATGTGTGTAAGATGTAAAATGCACCACTGTAACACGCGTAACATTTTAAATTGTCACTTCAATGATGACCCGTCCCCGAATAGGCAAAGGAAAAAATTGTCAATTTAGTGTATCTTATGTATTTCTTATTCTTGTAAATGACATTATAAGATATACATATTGGTATGGAAGGGTCACATGCTACTTTAATATGTGGATTAAGAATATTGGGATTGATGTTCGCAGTTGATTTGGCCATACCATTCTGTACCAGTTACGGATTACAGACTAAAAGTACACAACCTATACTAGGCACATATTCTAAAAATGGTGTTTGATGACTAATTTAAACAAATTTGGAGTAATATTTTTTTAAGAAAGGAGGGAAAGTCGAGGTGATAGGCAAATGGAGAAGGAATAGGCAAAATATACAGGTAGCCCACAAATTTAATTACTTGGGCTTTATGTTATGAAGCACAGGAAATTGGAATGCATAGAAAAGATTAGCCGAAGCAAAATGACATCAAGCTGTTGAAGCTATAAATGAATGTGTAGCAGGAAAACCCAATACAAAAGTACTCACACACTGGAGAAGATTGATGAAATATTATGTGAATAGAAGTTTAAGTATAGAATTGAAATGCGGGGGTTGCATGAGGCATGATGTGCTCTGTACGATTGTACAGAGCAAGTCATAACAACTGCAGTGCATAGCAGTGAGCAGCCCTTGCCAGACACATCACTCAAACCATACGTCACGTTAATTCATACATAATTATATCTCAAATGATACACTGAGTTTTAGACCTTATATGGGAAATATATCTACAATTCATTGTTAAAAACGTAAGTACCATAGTCTGTGTATATAATCATCCCCAGTTTTATAAAATGCTCCCCATTCCCATACAAATTCTGCAATAAAAAATTTTTTCTGTCTTTACAGATTATACCTAACAATGTTGCATTGGAGAAACTATAGTTGTTCTGCTAGAACAATCAACTGAACCTACGCCACCAAATCACTTTCGGAGTATTTTAAAAATATCTTTGAACACTTTTTATAACCTATTCAATTTTCTATAACTCTTCTGCAAACTTCATATTTTCACACACTTTTATATATTTTTTGTATAATTGTACATTAATGTAAAGACGAGGTTTCATCTCCGCAGTTTTTATTGTATTGTATTTTTATGGTTTTATTATTCAAGGCCCCATTTTTAGCCTGATAATGGCTACATATGTATAGCCGTAGCATGTAGCTGTTTGTACGTGTGTGATAAAAGTTGTGTATATGCTGTAATCCTATTCTTTTCTTTATGTCTAACCATTCTTGCCGTGGAAAAGCAATGAGTATTTGAGAGTGTGTCTGTAGTCTCGGTTATTCAGAATAAAATACGCATGCACCGTGCTATATTGTCGCCTGCGGCCGTCTGAAGCTATCATATTTTTTCACATTATCTCACAATCAGAACGATTTTCGGAAAACCCTTATTGAACGTAAAATAATTATTTTTATTTTCTCTACAACTTTTGTCTAAAACATTTCTCACTGTAAGAAAAACTCGGCGAGATAACACAAATGTATATAGGTTTTAAAACACCCGTTATTCTTGTCGTATTTTAATGAAACTCGAATTTTCTAGACAGATTTTCGAAAAGTACCCGATATCAGACTACTGGAAAATCCGTCCAGTACAAGCTGAGTTGTTCCATGCGGACGGGCAACGAGAAGAAGCTAACAATCGCTTTTCGCAACTTTGAGTACGCGCCAATTATATCGTTCTAGAACATTATTATTATTATTATTATTATTATTATTATTATTATTATTATTATTATTATTATTATTATTATCATAATCATCATCATCATCATCATCATCATCATCATCATCATCATCATCCTCGGTATCTCCTTTATGCAGGGTATCTACAGTTACATTCCTGAGACAAGCCATGTCCCTAGGGCAGCACTATATTGCAACTATTCTGATGTAACTATTCATGGTGTGCATATCGCTAGTTCCTGCGTTGACTCCATTGTACGAGTATCACTACGTTAGCACTTTCCGAAGTATGTGTGCAATGCCCAATATGGTATTATTATTATTATTATTATTATTATTATTATTATTATTATTATTATTATTATTATTATTACGCCGCTTAAACCAGTTACCCTTATAGTACTCCTCTAAGTACACCTCTGCCACA
>Ga0268261_10000277_pt1 | contig 31555 bp, 22 predicted proteins | sample TergutNc150P1_FD_190353 | JGI IMG/M metagenome (GOLD analysis project Ga0268261, IMG submission 190353) | Nasutitermes corniger P1 segment gut microbial community from laboratory colony in Florida, USA - Nc150 P1 (SPAdes) (version 2) | ecosystem: Host-associated > Arthropoda: Insects >... | reverse complement strand
ACACCGTCCAAACAGCAGAGAGAACGAAGTGAAGCTGGTACTGGAATTACAATGATTTTACAGGCCCATGCGGTCTCCTTTTATTTGGTCCGCTGGGTTGGTGTATCGTCTGTGATTGGTCAGAATAAACTGACCTGCGATTGGTCGAAATAAAGTGACTTGTGATTGGCCAAACTGGCCTGTGGCATGCGGCACTGAAATGGGCCGTTCTTACATTTGTAGAGTGCTTGCGTAAGGTCCTGAAAAGGGCCGTTCTTATATTTCTGGGATGTTCCCACAAGTATAAAGCTCTCTAAGGCCAGTTAAACATGAACAATAGCCCAGAGAGGAGACCGTTACGGTTCCGGTACAGTGCATTCTGGACAAGTTCTTAGTTGTTCCCACTTTCGTCGCCAGGTTGCTCTACTTCTGCAAAGACGCCAGAGAACCAAACGGCTAAAGCTGGAAATATTTGTCGAAAGTTTGTCATGTAATATTAGAGAAATGACTGCTTCCTCGCTATTTATGTATATGTTTCTTGCCACAAATCTACGACAAGGGAACAACGTTGACATTGACGTTATGTTAGGAATGTGTTAATAAAATGTCTCGCTTTAAAAGACTATCGGTGTTCGATCTACAGATTATCTAAACCACGTTCAGCTTCGTAATACGTATTGCGACAACTGAAGTAATTAATGTATTTGTACTCTAAATATAGTCTAACTATGCAGAAATTGATCGAGAATTATGACTTGAGGCAATTTAATAAGATCATTTCTGACGCCGACATGAAGCTTTAGCGTTTATACGACACTATTCATAAATTCGCTCGAAACGCAGCCATGGTGTACTGAATAAGTGACTAAAATCTAACTTGCATCAACTAAAACTATTCTGTGGTCTCTAAACGTTTCGCTCTAAAAGTGTTGAAATATGTTTAATGTCAATCTATCTACAATCAAACTGCATTGTCAGGATCAAGAGTTTTGCAAGTCATGAAATTCGTAAAATTACGAACAATTTACACCTGAACCGAGCTGAATATAGGCTACAAACCACCTCAGAGCTCGTGTTTAGGCGCTAGTCATTTGTCCTACACGTGACAAAGCTTGTTAAGATGGAAGTGATGAAATTCGTGTATGCGCTTATGTCTTCTGAATATTGGTTTAAACATAACTTGGGCAAAATTAGGATATTCGTGTATTTACATTTGGCTCACCGACTAATTGTATGTAATATAAACTGGAAACATATCACGCCAATAGTGATGAAGAAAGTGTTTGAGGGCTTGACATGCAACTCATCGGTATTGAAGGCAGTCTATGTACGTGAGTTTGGCGATCTGAAAAAGTTAGTGTATCAAGAAACGAAATTCAGCCTACTTGTTTAGTATATGAGCACCATACACGACTCGCGTTAAGTAATGTAACACGTGGATACGGTACTGGCTAATAGATACATTCATTTCTATAAAGCTCTATGGCGAGGAAGGCTAGAACAACAGCCCACGACACGACAACTTTATGGATCTGGTACTCTGCATCGTGGCTAATATGTTTGTGGTTTCAACTTTCGTCGCCACTTATGCAAAGATGCCAGAGATCCTAGCGGCAAAAGTTACAATTATTTGTCGAAAATTCTGTTCGGTAATTTTGCAGAAATGACCGCTTCCTAGCCACTTACATGAATGTTTATTGCCACAAATCTACGACAAGTGATTGACGGTGACGTTGAGGTTATCAGTTAGGAATATGTTTTCAAAACAAGAAATGCGACAACACATGATAAAAGAGTACTGAAGTTCGAACTTCAGATTATGTGTGCTACCTTTGTTTTCGTAATGTGAATTACGCCAACAGAAGAAATTCGACAATTGACGATCGGACTACAGTACATCTTTGCAGAAAATGATCGAGAATTATGACTTGACCCAACTTCGTAAGATTCTTTCTGACGCGCGTCTTGTCTCTAAACATATATGCGCTCGATATGCAGCCAAGGTGTACTGAATAAGTGACTAAAAAGTGTCTTTCACCAACTGAGCAATTCTGAGCTGAAAATGGTCTCGAAACCTTTCGCGCTGAAATTTTTGAAATCAGTTTCATGGCAATCTCTCTACAAACAAGCTGCTTAGTAAACTGTCAGGGTCAAAGCTTTTGACAAGCGATGATATTCATATAATTACGAACTAATTGCACCTTTACGTGCTACAAAAATGATGTAACCCATCTTACAGAGAACGATTTTAAGCGCTTGATATACAGCTATTCTGTAAAAAAGGCTTTTAACACGATTCACTGCAAGTGATGAAATTCTTGTATTGGCATTCGGCATATTTCCTATCTGCTATGAATATGGGTTCAAACTTAACTTGCGCCAAAACAAAAAATTTTTGTGTTAAGCTTCGCTTACTGTCTATATGAATTGAATATGGACTGGAAACATGACTCGCGATGAAATAACTGTCTTAGAGGTTGACATGAAACTCATAGGTATCAAAGCAGTCTCCGTACATGAGTTCGGCCAACTGTAATTGTTCGCTCGAAATACAGCCTATTAGATTAGTATATGAGCTCGATACACGTCGCGCACTAAATAATGAAATACGTGTGAACCGGACCGACATTAGTTTCATTAAATAGCATGTAGATCTCTAAGGCCAATTGGGCGTAGACAATAGCCCAGACAGGAGACCGTTACGGATTTGGTACACTACGTCCTGGTTCCCACTTTCATCACCAGGTGCCTCTACTTCTGCTAAGACGCCAGGGAACCTAGCGGCGCAAGGTTGTCATGTAATTTTACAGAAATGACCGCTTGCTCGCCACTTAAGGACATGTTTCTTGCCACAAATCTATGATAAGTGATCGATGATGACATTGATATTAAGTTGGGAATATGTGTTCAAATTATGACTTGACCCAACTTCATATGATCCTCTCTGAGGCGCAACATGTCTCTAAACATATATGCGCTCGACATGCAGCCATAGTGTACTGATTATTTGTTTAAAACGTGTCTTTCACCAACTGAAGCTATGCTGAGCTGAAAATGGTCCCGAAAGTTTTCGCGCTAAAATTGTTGAAATCAGTTTAATGGCAATCTATCTACAACCAAAGTGCTTAGAAAATTTTCAGGATCAAGGCTTTTGACAAGTGATGGTATCCATATAATTACGAACTACTTGCACCTTAACTGTGCTGAATACGGGCTACAAAAATCATTTAATCCACCCCAAAGAGAAAGTTTTAAGCGCTTGATATACAGCCATTCTGTAAAAAAGCCTTTTTACACGATTTACATCATGTGAGGAATTTCGTGTATTTGCATTCAACATACCTCTTATCTCATGAATATGGGTTGAAATTTAGCTTGCGCCAAATCAAGAAATTTGTGTGGTTACAATTAGCTTACTGTCTATATGTATTGAATATGGACTGGAAACATGACTCGTGAATAGAGATGAAATAATTGTCTTAGAGCTTGACATGCAACTCATCGGTAATCAAAACATTTTCCGTACATGAGTTCGGCCAACTGAAATTGTTCGTGTATTAAAGCTGGAATTCAGCCTATTAGATCAGTATATAAACCGGATACACTTCTCGCACTAAGTAATGAAATACGTGTAAACGGAACCGACATTAGGTTCATTGAATAGCATGTATCTCTCTAACGTCAGTTGGGCATGGACAGTAGCCCAGACAGGAGACCGTAACGGATTAGGTAACTTCATCCTCTTTCCCACTTTCGTTGCCAGGTTCCTCTACTTCTGCTACGACGCCAGAGAACCTAGCTTCAAAAGGTGGAACCATTTTTACAAATGTCGTCATGTAATTTTCCAGAAATGACCGCTTCCTGACATTTAAGGAGATGTTTCTTGCCACAAATCTACGACAAGGAATCGACGGCGACATTGACGTTAAGTTAGGAATATGTGTTCAAAACAAGACTTGCGTTAAAAGAATATTGATTTTCGATATACAGATTATCTAAAATACTTTTGGATTCGTAATATGTAATGCTCCTACTGAAGAAATTTGTGAATTGGCTCTGGAACTAAGTCAAACTTTGCAAAAAAATAATCGAGAATTATGACTTGAGTCAACTTAATAAGATCCTTTCCGACGAGCGACATGAAGCTTTAGTGTGTCGATAAAGGACTCTAAACATATATGCGCTCGACATGCAGCCAAAGTGTACTGAATAAGTGACTAAAACCTAATTTGCTCCAACTAAAGCAATTCTGTGCTGAAAGAGGCCTCGAAACGTATCGCGCAAAAACCTTGAAATCTGTTTAATGGCAATCTACCTACAACCAACCTGCACTGAAAATTGTCAAGATCAAGACTTTCGGAAGTGATGAAATTCGAATAATTACGTACAACTTGCACTTTAACTGTGCTGAATATGAGCTACAAAATGATTTATTCCACCTCACAAAGTACGTGTTAGGCGTTTGATATACAGGATTCTGTAATAAAACTTGTTAACATGATTCACTGGAAGTTATAAAATTAGTGTATTAGCATTCGAAATACCGCATATCAGGTTTGAATATGGGTTTCAACATAACTTGCGCCAAATCAATGAATCTATGTGTTTACTCTTGGCTTATTGTCTATCTGTATTGGATATGAACTGGAAACATGACTCGCGAATAGAAATGAAATAATTATCTTAGAGCTTGACATGCAACTTATCGGTAATCAAAACAGTAACTATACATGAGTTCGGCCAACTGAAGATTTCGTGTATTAACGCTCGAAGTACAGCGTTTTAGTGCAATGTATTAGGTCGATACACGTCTAGAGCTACATAATGAAATATGTGCATAGAAGACCGACATATAATTTCATTAGTATATAGCTGTCTAAGGCCAGTTACACATGAACAATAGCCCAGAGAGGATACCGTTACAGTTCCGGTACACTGCATCCTTGGCAAGTTCTTACTTGTTCCCACTTTCGTCACCAAGTGGCTCTACTTCTGCATAGACGCCAGAGAACCTAGCGACTGAAGGTGGAACTATTTGTAGAATGTTTGTTGTGTAATTTTAGAGACATGACTGCTTCCTTGACATTTATGTATATGTTTCTTGCCACAAATCTACGACAAGGGAATAACTGTGACATTGACGTTATGTTAGGAATGTGTTAATAACATGTCTCGCTTTATAAGACTATTGATGTTTCATCTGCAGATTATCTAATCCACGTTTCGTTTCGTAATATGTATTCCGCCAACTGAAGAAATTCGTGTATTGGCGCTATAACTCTATTCTAACTTTGCAGAAAACGATTGAGTATGATGACTTGAGGCAACTTAATGAGATCCTTTCTGACGCCGAAATGAAGCTTTAGTGTGTAGATAAATGAACCAAAACATAAATCGCTCGACGTGTAGCCAAGGTGTACTGAATAAGTGACTAAAACCTAACATGCGCCAAATAAAACAATTCTGTGCTGAAAGTGGTCTCGAAACGTTTCGCTTTAAAAGTATTTAAATCTGTTTAATGGCAATCTATCTACAATCAAACTGCATTGTTAGGATCAAGAGTTTGGCAAGTCATGACATTCGTATAGTTACTAACAACTTGCACCCTAACTGTGCTGAATATAGGCTACAAACATGATTAAATGCACCTAAAATGGTTCGTGTTTTGGTACTTGTCATTCGCCCAACACGTGACAAAGCCTGTTAAAATGCAAGTGGTGAAATTGGTGTATAGGCGTTAGATATACAATTCATCTGTTCTGAATGTTGATTTAAACATAACTTGGGCGAAATCAAGATGTCCGTGTATTCACGTTTGGCTCACTAATTGTTTTTAATACGAATTGGAAACATGACACGTGAATAGTGATGAAGGAAGTGTTTTAGGGCTTGACATTCAACTCATCGGTATTCAAAACAGTCTCTGTACGTGAGTTCGGCGAAGTGAACACGTTCGTGTATCAACATTCGAAATAAAGCCTACTTGTTTAGTGTATGAACTCCATACACGACTAGCGCTAAGTAATGTTATACGTGCATACGGGACTGTAATAAATTCATTCAATTTTATATAGCTGTAAGGCGAGTAAGGCAAGAAACAAAGCCCACGACAGGACACCGTTATTTATATGGTACACTGCATTCTGGGCAATATATTAGTGGTTCCAACTTTCATCGCCAGGTGCCTCTACTTCTGCAAAGATGCCAGAGATCCTATCGGTAAAAGGTAGAACTATATGACGAAAACTCAGATTGGTAATTTTGTAGAAATGACCACTACCTAGCCACATACATGAATGTTTATTGCCACAAATCTATGACAAGTGATTGACGGTGACTTTGAGGTTATCAGTTAGAAATGTTTTCAAAACAAGACTTGCGACAACACATGATAAAAGAGTATTGAAGTTCGAACTTCAGATTATCTGTGCTATATTTGATTTCGTAAAGTGAATTACGCCAACAGAAGAAACTCGTGAATTGGCGATCGGACTACAGTACATCTTTGCAGAAAATGATCGAAAATTATGACTTGACACAACTTAATAAGATCATTTCTGACGCGCGACATGTACTAAACATATATGCGCTCGACATGTAACCAAGGAGTACTGAATATGTGACTAAAAGGTGTCTTTCACGAACTGAAGCAATTCTAAGCTGAAAATGGTCTAGAAAATTTTCGCGCTAAAATTGTTGAAATCAGTTTAATGGCAATCTATCTACAACCAAACTGCTTAGTAGTGTCAGGATCAAAGCTTTTGACAAGTGATGAAATTCATATAATTAGGAACTACTTGCACATTAACTGTGCTGAATACGGGCTACAAAAATTATTTTATCCACCCCACAGAGAACGTTTTAAGCCCTTGATATACTGCCATTCTGTAAAAAAGCTTTTTAACACGAATCACTGCAAGTGATGAAATTCGTGTAATGGCATTCGACACACTTCTGACCGGCTCTGAATATGGGTTGAAACTTAACTTGCGCCAAATCAAGAAATTAGTGTGTTTACGCTTGGCTCACTGCCTATCTGTTTTGAATATGGACTGGAAACAAGTCTCGCGAATAGAGATGAAATAATTGTCTTAGAGCTTGACATGCAACTCATCGGGAATGAAAACACTCTCCGTACATGAGTTCGGTCAACTGAAATTGTTCATGTATTGACGCTCGAAATACAGACTATAAGATCCGTATGTGACCTCCATACACGTCTCGCACTAAGTAACGAAATACGTGTAAACGGGACCGACTTTTAGGTTCATTCATTAGCATGTAGCTCTCTAAGGCCAGTTGGGCATGGACAGTAGCCCAGACAGGAGATCGTTACGGATCTGATACACTTCATCCTGGTCCCCACTTTCGTCACCAGGTGCCTTTACTTCTGCTAAGACGCTCGAGAATCTAACGGCAAAAGTGAAAGAATTTGTGCAAAGTTTGTCATGTAATTTTGGAGAAATGACCACTTCCTCGCTATTTAAGGACATGTTTCTTGCCACAAATCTACGACAAGTGATCGACGGTGAAATTGACGTTATGTTAGGAATATGTGTACAAAACATTTCTTGCGTTAAAAGAACATTGATGTACGATCTACAGATTATATAAAATACGTTTGGGTTTATGATATGTTATGCGCCTACTGAAGAATTTCGTGTATTGACGCTCGAACTACAGTCTAACTTTACAGAAAATGATCTAGAATTATGACTTGAATCAACTTAATAAGATCCTTTCTGAAGCGCGACTTGAAGCTTTAGTGTGTTGATAAATGACTAAATATATATGCGCTCGGCATGCAGCCAAAATGTACAGAATAAGTGACAAAAACCTAACTTGCACGAACTAAAGTAATTCTGTGCTGAAAGTGGATTTCGAAACTTAAGCGCTAAAAATCTTGAAATCTGTTTAATGGCAATCTATCTACAAGCAAACTGCAGTGAAAATAGTCAAGATCAAGACTTTGGCAAGTAAAATAATTCGTATAATTACGAACAACTTGCACTTTAGCTGTGTTGAATATTGGATACAAAATTACTAATTCCACCTCACAGACTACGTGTTTAGCTTTTGATATACAGGATTCTGTAATAAAGCCTGTAGGCATGATTCACTGCAAGTGATGAAATTCGTGTATTGTCGTTTGATGTAATTAATTTAAGGTTTGAATATGAGTTTAAACATAACTTGCGCCAAATCAAGAAATTTATGTGTTTAAGATTGTCTTACTATCTATCTGTGTTGAATATGAACTGGAAACATGACTCGCGAATAGAGATGAAATAATTATCTTAGAGCTTGACATGCAACTCGTCGGTAATCAAAACAGTAACTATACAAGAGTTCGGGCAACTGAAGATATTCGTGTATTAACGCTCGAAGTACACCGTTATGGAACAGTATATGAGGTCGATACACGTCTAGAGCTACTTAATGAAATAAGTGTATACGGTACCGACATGTAGTTTCATTAGTATATTGCTCTCTAAGGCCATTAGACATGAACAATAGCCCAGACAGGAGACCGTTATGATTCTGGTACAATGCATCCTGTGCAAGTTATTTGTGGTTCTCACTTTCGTCACCAGGTGGCTCTACTTCAGCAAAGACGCCAGAGAACCTAGCGGCTAAAGGTGGAACTATTTGTCGAAGGTCTGTCTTGTAATTTTGCAGAAATGACTGCTTCTTACCATTTATGTATATGTTTCTTGCCACAAATCTACGACGAGGGAACAATGGTGACATGGGCGTTATATTAGGAAAGTGTTAAAACATGTCCCGCTTTAAAAGAATAATAATAATCGGCCTACAGATTATATAAACGACTTTGGGCTTCGTAATATGTATTGCGCCAACTGAAGGAATTCGTGTATCTGCGGTCAAACTATAGTCTAACTTTGCAGAAAATGATCGAGAACTATGACTTGAGGCAACATAATAAAATCATTTCTGAAGCGCGACATGAAGCTTTAGTGTGTAGATAAATAACTATGAACATATATTCGTTCGATATGCAGCCTATGTGTACTGAATAAGGGACTAACACCTAACTTGCAACAACTAAAACAATTATGTGCTGAAAGTGGTCTCGAAACCTTTTGCTCTAAAAGTGTTGAAACCTGTTTAATGGCATTCTATCTACAATCAAACTCTATTGAATATTGTCAGGATCAAGAGTTTGGCAAATCATGAAACTCATATAACTACGACCGTGTAAAACCTTAACTGTGCTGAATATAGGCTAAACATTAGTTAATCTACCTCTAAGCTTTCGTGTTTTGGTGCTAGTCTCGGCCTACACGTGACAAAGCCTGTTAACATTCAAGTGATGAAATTCGTGTATGTGCATTAAACAAACAATTCATCTGTTCTTAATTTTGGTTTAAACATAACTTGGGCGAAATCAAGATACCCGTATATTTATGTTTGTCTCACTGACTAATTGTATTTAACATGAAATGGAAACATGACATGCGAATAGTGATGAAGGAAGTGTCTTGGGGCTTGACATGCAACTCATCGGTATTCAAAACAATCTCCGTACGTGAATTCAGCGAACTGAATAGGTTCGTGTATCAACACTCGAAATACGGCCTATTTCTTTAGTTTATGAGCTCCATACACTACTCACGCTAAGTAATGTAATACGTGCATACGGGAGTGACAGAGATTCATTAATTATTATATAGCTCTATGGCGAGTAAGGAACAACAAAAGCCCACGAACCGACACCGTTATGTATCTGGTAAAGCACATACTGGACAATATGTTAGTGGTTCCAACTTTCGGTGCCAGGTGCCTCTACGTCTGCAAAGATGTCAGAGATCCTAGCGGCAAAAGGTAGAACTATTTGTCGAAAAGTCTGATCGGTTATTTTGCAGAAATGACCGCTTCCTCGCCACTTATATGAAAGTTTATTTCCACAAATCTACGACAAGTGATTGACGGTGACTTTGAGGTTATCAGTTAGATGTATATTTTCAAAAAAAGACTTGCGATAACACATGATGAAACAGTATTGAAGTTCGAACTTCAGATAACCTGTGCTACCTTAGATTTCGTAATGTGAATTGCGACAACAAAAGAAATTCGTGAATTGGCGATCCAACTTCTGTACATCTTTGCAGAAAATGATCGAGAATTATGACTTGAACCAACTTAATAAGATCCTTTCTGACGCGTGACATGCCTCTAAACATTTATGCGCTCGACATGCAGGCAAGGTGTACTGAATAAGTGAATAAAACGTGTCTTTCAACAACTGAAGCAATTCTGGGCTGAAAGTGGTCTCGAAGCGTTTCGCGCTAAAAATCTTGAAATCTGTTTCATGGCAATCTATCTACAACCAAAGGGCACTGAAAACTGTCAAGATCAAAACTTTGGCACGTGATGAAATTGGTATAATTGCGAACAACTTGCACTTTAACTGTGCTAAATATGGGCTACAAAATGATATAATCCACCTCACACAGTACGTGGTAAGCGTTTGATATACAGCCATTCTGTAATAAAGCCCTTTTAACATGATTCACTGCAATTGATGAAATTCGTGTATTGACACTCGATTTACCTCATATCAAGTCTGAATATGGGTTTAAACATACCTTGCACCAAATCAAGGAATTTGTGTGTTTACGCTTCGCTTACTGTCTATTTGTATTGAATATGAACTAGAAACGTAACTCAAGAATAGATATGAAATAACTATCTTAGAGCTTGACATGCAACTAATCGGTAATCACTGTCACTGTACATGAGTTCGACCAACTGAATATGATCGTGTATTAACGTTCGAAGTACAGCGTAATAGTACAGTATATGAGCTCGATACACGTTTCGCGCTAAGTAACGAAATACGTGTATACAGGACGGACATTTAGTTTTATTAATATTGTATTGACTAGGGGTTCGACAGCCAACGCGGCCATCAACTGTAATGACCCTTTTGCCGTGAGGAACACCGCTGTCACTAAATCTGCACTGCCCTGGGGTTCGAGAACACTAGTTAGAACTGGGTTTTACTTACGTGCACCGTCGTTAAACTGCGTGACCATAAGTCGGGGTATAAGCTGCCACCACGTACTTAAGTACGACTAATTAAAGGATGCAAAGGGAGGTTATGTCCAATCGAACGATCAGTATGTCCTGTTACCTAGGGACATATGTTTACACTCACAATATACACTTATATACAATTTGGAGTATTATAATATTGATGGTATAACTGATAATTTAGATTTAACTGAATAATCGTCTTGCCTTTAGAAGGGGGATTCGGATATTCGCTGCTCGAATGAATTTAGCAACCGTAGTCAGAAAGACTCACCTTGAAATAGCAGCAGCGTTGCAAGGTACAGAACCATTCTGTACTGTTGTGTCAGTATTATCAACTTGTATATTATGATTCTGACGAGAACTACGTCGTATCGAAGAATAGTTCGTAGTAATATAATGTCGCACGTCCAATTAACGTGGATTCAAAGTAGCCAGGATTCGAATAACCCGGTCACAAGGGTGCGGGTATATATAAGAAATTATAAGCTGATCATAGCGACTTCCGCCAAATGTCGCGTTCTAGTTAGCTACGATTTCAAAGTGTGGTGTACCTGTGAAGCAATTTGGTCATGCTGACACCGTAAAACTGGCGGCAAAACGATTGAGATTTCCTGCATTCTACAATTTTTTAACTAAAGCAAGCGTTGTGAAACCAATTTCGAAGTTAATCTAACCAACGTCCAAACCTGTAATTTTTTAACAATACAGTATATAGCTCTCTAAGGCCAGTTAGAGATGAACATTACTCCAGACAGGAGACCTTTACGGATCTGGTACACTGCATCCTGGGCAAGTTCTTAGTGGTTCCAACTTTCGTCGCCATGTGCCTGTACTTCTGCAAAGACGCCAGAGAACCTAGCTGAAAAAGTGGAATTATTTGTCGAAATTTTGTCATGTCATTTTGCAGTCATGACCGCTCCCTCGCCATTTATGTATGTTTCTTGCCACAAATCTACGACAAGGGATCGACGGTGACATTGATGTTATGTTAGGAATATGTGTTGAAAATATGTCTTGCGTTAAAAGACTATGTTTTCGTTTTACAGATTATCTAAACAACGTCTGGATTCGTTATATCTATTGCGCCTGCTGAAAAATTCGTGTATTTGCGCTCCAACTACAAGTTAACTTTGCTGAAAATGATCGAGAATTATAACATGAGTCAACTTAATATCATTTCTGACGCGCGAAATGAAGCTTTAGTGTGTTAAATAATGACACTCAAAATATACGCGCTCGACATGCAGCCAAGGTGTACTGAATAAGTGACTAAAACCTAACTTGCACCAACTAAAGCAATTCAGTGCTGAAAGTGGTCTCGAAACGATTCGCCCTAAAATTCTAGAAATCTTTTTAATGGCAATCTATCTACAATCAAAGTACATTGAAAATTGTCAAGTTCAAGACTTTCGCAAGTGATAAAATTCGTATAATAACAAACAACTTGCACCTTAAATGCTGAATATAGGCTACATACATGATTTAATCCAACTCAAAAAGTTCGTGTTTTGGAGCTTTACGTTCGGCCTATCTGTTACAAAGCCTGTTCAAACGCAAGTGATGAAATGCGTGTATTGGCATTAGACATACATTTTATCAGTTCTGAATATGGGTTTAAAAATAATTTTTTCCAAATCAAAATATTCGTGTGTTTACGTTTGGCTCACTTACTAATTATACTTAATCTGAACTCGAAACATGACTCACGATTAGTGATGAAGGAAGTGTCTTAGGGTTTGACATTCAAATCATCGGTATTCAAAACAGTCTCCGAATGTGAGTTCGGCGAACTGTACATATTCGTGTATCAACGTTCGAAATACAGGCTATTTATTTAGCTTATGAGCTCCAAACACGCCCCGCGCTAAGTAATGGAATACGTGCATAAGGGACTGACACATACAGTCATTCATTATTATATAGCTCGATGAAGAGAAAGGCAAGAACAAAAGCCCACGACACGACATGGTTATGGATCTGGTACAAAGCACCCTGGGCATATTCTTAGTGGTTCCAACTTTCGTCGCCAGGTGCATCTACGTCTGCTAAGATGCAAGAGGTCATAGCGGCAAAAGGTACAACCATTTGTCGAAAAGTCTGATCGGTAACTTTGCAGAAATGACCGCTTCTAGCCACTTATATAGATGTTTATTGCCACATATCTACGACTAGTGATTGACGGTGACGTTGAGGTTATCAATTAGTAATACGTTTTCAAAAAAAAACTTGCGACAACAAATGATAAGAGTATTGAAGTTCGAACTTCAGATTATCTATGCTACCTTTGTTTTCGTAATGTGAATTGCACCAACAGAAGCAATTCGTGTATTGGCGTGCGAACTACAGTACATCTTTACAGAAAATGATCGAGAATTATGACCTGAACCAACTTAATAGGATCCTTTCTGACGCTAGACATGAAACCCTATTGTGTTGAAAATAACTCTAAACATATATGCGCTCGACATGCAGCCATGATGTACTGAATAAGTGACTAAAACTTAACCTGCACCAACTAAGCAATTCTGTGCTGCAAGTGGTCTCGAAATGTTTCGCGCTATAGGTTTTGAAATCTGTTTAATGGCAATCTACCTACAACCAAATTGCATTGATTATTGTCAGGATAAAGTCTTTGGTAAGTAATAAAATTCCTATAATTAAGAACAACTTGCACTTTAACTGTTCTGAATATGGGCTACAAAAATGATTTAATCCACATCACAGATTACGTGTTAAGCGCTTGACCTACATCCATTCCTTAACAAAGCTTGTTAACATGACTCACTGAATGTGATGAAATTCGTGTATTGGCATTCGTCATTCCTCTTATCTGTTCTGAATATGGGTTTAAACATAACTTGCCCCAAATCTAGTAATCTGTATGTTTACGCTTGGCTTACTGTCTTCTGCATTGAATATGGACTGGAAAAATGACTCGCGAATAGAGATGGAATAATTGTCTTAAAGCTTGACGTGCAACTGATCGGTAATTAAAACAGTCTCCGTACATGAGTTCGGCAAACTGAAGATGTTCGTGTATTAACGCTTGAAGTACAGCGTATTAGTTCAGTATATGAGCTCGAGCCACGTCTCGCGATAAGTAATGAAATACGTGTATACTGGACCGGCATTTGGGTCCATTCATTAGTATATAGAACTCTTTAAGGCCATTTAGGCATGAACAATAGCCCAGACAAGAGACCGTTACGGTTCCGGTACACTGCATCCTGGGCAAGTTCTTAGTGGTTCCCACTTTCGTCGCCAGGTGGCTCTACTTCAGCAAAGACGCCAGAGAACCTAGCGGCTAAAGATGGAACTATTTGTCGAACGTCTGTCATGTAATTTTGCGGAAATGACTGCTTCCTCGCCATTTATGTATCTGTTTATTGCCACAAATCTACGACAAGGGACCATCGGTGACATTGACGTTATGTTAGGAATGTGTTAAAAAAGTCTCGCTTTAAAGCACTATTGATATTCGATCTACAGATTATCTAATCAGCGGTTGGCTACGTAATATGTATTGCGCCAACTGAAGAAATTCGTGTAATGGCGCTCCAAGTATAGTCTAAATTTGCAGAAAATGAACGAGAATTATGACGTGAGGTTACTTAATAAGATCCGTTCTGACGCGCGACATGAAGCTTTAGTGTGTTGATAAATGACTAAACATAAATTCGCTCGACATGCAGCCAAGGTGTACTGATAAGAAACTAAAACCTAACCTGCATGAACTAAAACGAATCTATGCTGCAAGTGGTCTCGAAACGTTTCGTTCTAAACGTGTTGAAATCTGTTTACTGGCAATCTAAATACAAACTTCATTGAAAATTGTCAGGATCAAGAGTTTGGCAAGTCATGAAATTCGTATAAATACGAACAACGTGCACCTAAACAGTGCTGAATATAGGCTACAATCATGATTTATTCCACCTCAAAGGGTTCGTGTTTTGGCGCTTGTCATTCAGCCTACCTCTGACAAAGCCTGTTAACATGCAATTGAAGAAATTCGTGTATGGAAATTAGACATACAATTTTTCTGTTCTGAATATTGCTTTAAACATCTTGGGCGAAATCAAGATATTCGTGTATTTACGTTTGGCTCACTGACTAATTGTATTTAATATGAACTGTAAACATGACACGAGAATAGTGATGAAGGAAGTGTCTTAGGGCTTGACGTGCAACTCATCGGTATTCAAAACAATCTCTGTACGTGAGTTCGGCAAAGTGAACACGTTCGTGTATCAACACTCGAAATACAACCTATTTGTTTAGTGTATGAGCTCTATACACGACTCGTGCTAAGTAATGTAATACGTGCATAGGTGACTGACACAGATTCATTCATTATTATATAGCTATATGGCGAGTAAGGCAAGAACAAAAGCCCACGTCACGACAACTTTATGGATCTGGTACACTGCATCCTGGGCAATATGTTAGTGGTTCCAACTTTCGTCGCCAGGTGTTTCTACTTCTGCAAAGATGCCAGAGATCCTAGCGGCAAAAGTAGAACTATTTGTCGAAAAGTCTGATCGGTAGTTTTGCAGAAATGACCGCTTCCTAGCCACTTACATGAATGTTTATTGCCACAAATCTACGACAAGTATTTGACCGTGAGATTAAGGGTATCAGTTTGGAATATGTTTTCAAAACAAGACTTGCGAAAACACATGATAAAAGAGTATTGAAGTTCGGACTTCAGATTATGTGTGCTACCTTTAATTTCGTAATGTGAATTAAGCCAGCAGAAGTAATTCGTCAATTGACCATCGGACTACAGTACATCTTTGCAGAACATGCTCTAGAATTATTACTTGACCTAACTTAATAAGATTCTTTCTGATGCGCGACATGTTTCTAAACATATATGTCCTCGACATGCAGCCAAGTTGTACTGAATAAGTGACTAAAACGTGTCTTTCACCAACTGAAGCTATTCTGAGCAGAAAATTGTCTCGAAACTTTTTGCTCTAAAATTGTTGAAATCAGTTTAATGGCAATCTATCTACAACCAAACTGCTTAGAAAATTGTCAGTATCAAGGCTTTTGACAAGTGATGAAATTCGTATAATTACAAACAACTTGCACTTTAACTGTGCTGAATATGGGCTAAAATAATTATTTAATCCGCTTCACAGAGTACGTTTTAAGCGCTTGTCGTACAGGCATTCTGTTACAAAGCCTGTTAACATGACTCACTGAAAGTGATGATATTTATCCATTGTCATTTTTCATACCTTCTATCTGTTCCGCATAAAAGTTTGAAAATAACCTGCCCCAAATCAAGAATTTTGTGTGTTTACGATTGGCTTACTCCCTATCTGTATTGAATATGCACTGGAAACATGACTTGCGAATAGAGATGAAATAATTGTACTAAAGCTTAACATGCATCTCATCGGTAATCAAAACTGTCTCCGTACATCAGTTTGGGCCAACTAAAATTGTTCGTGTATTAACGCTCGACGTACAGCCTATTAGTTCAGTATATGAGCTCGATACACGTCTTTTGATAGGTAATGAAATACGTGTACACGGTACCGACATTTAGGTTCATTCATTAGTATATAGCTCTCTAATGCCAGTTGGGAACGAACAATAGCCCGGACAGGAAACCGTTCCCGGTCTGGTACACTGCATCCTGGTTCCCACTTTCGTCGCCAGGTGCCTCTATTTCAGCAAAGACGCCAGAGAACCTATCGGCAAAAGGTGGAACTATTTGTCGAAAGTTTGTCATTTAATTTTGCAGAAATGACTGTTCCTAGCCATTTATATATATGATTCTTGCCACAAATCTACGACAAGGGATCGACGGTGCCTTTGACGTCATTATAGGAATATGTGTTCAAAACATGTCTTGCGTTAATAGACTATTGATGTTCGATCTACAGATTATCTTAACCACGTCTGGTTTCGTAATATGTATTGCGCCTACTGAAGAAATTTGTGTATTGGCGCTCGAACTACAGCCTAACTTTGCAGAAAATGATCGAGAATTATGTCTTGTGTCAACTTAATACAATCCTTTCTGACGCGCGACATGAAGTTTTAGCGTTTTGATGACTCTAAACATATGTTCTCTACATGCAGCCAAGGTGTACTGAATAAGTGACTAAAACCTATCTTGCACAACTAAAGCAATTCTGTGCTGAAAGTGGTAGCGAAACTTTTCGAGCTGAAAGTGTTGAAATCTGTTTAATGGCAATGTATCTACAACCAAACTGCATAGAAAATTGTCAGGATCAAGACTTTGGCAAGTGATAAAATTCGTATAAATACGAACAACTTGCAATTTAACTGTGCTGAACATAGGCTACACACGTGATATAATCCAATCTTTTTAGTTTGTTCATCCCCGCTGTGTTGAAGGCACACATCAATTACACTTATGTATATAAACAGTCAATACTCAGCTGTACGTTTCAGTATTAGTTGTTATAGGTTTCGTTACTTTAATGTTGTTTCATTTAGACATATTTCCGTCCATGGGCCATCTTCAGGTATAAAATATATTTACAGACAGTGGTAGACTAATATATTTGTAGACCTGGGAATGGCCCATGGTCCGAAACATGTCGTCTAAATGGGACAACAATAAAGTAACGAAAGCTATAATAGCCAATACTAGAACGTAGAGCTGTGTTTTCACTGTTTATATACATAAGTGTAATTGATGATATCATCCACCTCAAAGAGTTCGTGCTTGGCGCTTTACATTCGGCCTATCTGTTACAAAGCCTGTTAATATGCAAGTGATAAATTCGTGGTTTGGCATTCGACATACTTTTCATCTGTTCTGAATATGGGTTTAAACATATCTTGTGCCAAATCAAGATATTCGTGTATATACGTTGGCTTACTGACTCATTGTACTGAATATGAACTGTAAAAATGACTCGCGAATAGTGATGAAGGAAGTGTCTTAGGGCTTGACATGTAACTCATCGGTATTCAAAACAGTCTCCGAACGTGAGTTCGGCGAACTGAACATGTTCGCGTATCAACGCTTGAAATACAGCCTATTTGTTTAGTATATAAGCTACATACACGAATTGCGCTAATGGAATACGTGCTTACGGGACTGACACTTAGAATCATTCATTATTATATAGCTCTATGGCGAGTAAGGCAAGAAATAAAGCCCACGACACGACACCGTTATGGATCTGGTACATTGCATCCTGGGCAATTTCTTAGTGGTTCCAACTTTCGTCGCCAGGTGACGCTACGTCTGCAAAGACGCCAGAGATCCTAGCAGAAAAAGGTAGAACTATTTGTCGAAAAGCCTGGTCGTTAATTTTGCAGAAATGATCGCTTCCTCACCACTTATATAAATGTTTATTGCCACAAATCTACAAGTGATGGACGGTGATATTGAGGTTAAAATTTAGGAATATGTTTTCAAAACAAGACTTGATACAACCCATGATAAAAGAGTATTGAAGTTCGAACTTCAGATTATCTGGCCTACCTTTGATTTCGTAATGTGAATTGCACCAACTGAAGAAATTCGTGTATTGGCCATCGAATTACGGTACATCTTTGCAGAAAATGATCGAGAATTATGACTTGAGGCAACTTAATAAGATCCTTTCAGACGCTCGACATGTTATTGTGTTGATAAATGACTCTAAACATATATGCGATCGACATGCAGCCAAGGTGTACTGAATAAGTGACTAAAACGTGATCAACTAAAGCAATTCTGAGCCGAAAATGATCTCGAAACGTTTCGCGCTAAGAGTGTTGAAATCTGTTTAATGGCAATGTATTTACAACCAAAGTGCATAGAATATTGTCAGGATCATGACATTGGCAAGTGATGCAATTCGCATAATTACGAGTAATTTGCATTTTAGTTGTGCTGAATATGGACTACAAACTTGATTTAAACCACCTCAAAGATTTCGTCTTTTGACGCTAGACATTCGGAATATTTGTGACAAAGCCTGTTAATATGACTTACTGCAAGTGATGAAATTCCTGTATTCGCTTTCGACATAAATTGCATCTGTTCTGTATATGGGTTTAAACATAACGTGGGCCAAATCAAGATACACGTGTATTTACTCACTGACTAGTCGTACTTAATATGAACTGGAAATATGACTCACCAATAGTGAAGTAGGCAGTGTCTTAGGGCTTGACATGCAATTCATCGGTAATCAAAACAGTCTCCGAACTTGAGTTCGGCGAACTGAACATGTTCGTGTATCAGTGCTCGGAATTCAGCTCATTTGTTCAGTATATTAGCTCGATAGACGACTCGCGCTAAGTAATCGAATACGTGTGTAAAGGACTGACATTTAGATTCATTCATTAATATATAGCTCTAGGGCGAGTAAGGCAAGAACAAAAGCCCACGACACGATAACTTTATGGATCTGGTACACTGCATCCTGGGCAATTTCTTAGTGGTTCTAACTTTCGTCGCGAGGTGCCTCTACGTTTACAATGACTCCAGAGATCCTAGCGGCAAAAGGTGGAACTATTTGTCGAAAAGTCTGATCATTAATTTTGCTGAAATGACCGCTTCGTCGCCACTTACATAAATGTTTATTGCCACAAATCTGCGACAAGTGTTTGGCGGTGACATTGAAGTTATCAGTTAGGAATATGTTTTCAAAACAAGACTTGCGACAACCCATGATAAAAGAGTATTGAAGTTCGAACTTCAGATTATCTGTGCTACCTTTGATTTGGTAATGTGAATTGCTCCAACTAAAGAAATTCGTGTATTGGCGATGGAATTAGAGTATATCTTTGCAGAAAACGATCGAGAACTATGACTTGAGCCAACTTAATCAGATTCTTTCTGACGCTCGACATGAAACTTAATTGTGTTGATAACTGACTAAACATATATGCGCTCCACATACAACCAAGGTGTAATGAATAAGTGACTAGTACGTGACTTGCACCAACTGAAGCAATTCTGTGGTGAAAATGGTCTCGAAACGTTTCGCGCTAAAAATGTTGAAATCTGCTGAAAGGCAATCTATCTACAAACAAACTGCTTAGAAAATTGTCAGGATCAAGACTTTTGAAAAGTGATAAAATTCATATACAATAAAACCTATCTTAAACGGAATCTCAAAGGATTTTTCGCTAAAGCCAGTTTTCCGTTTTATCAAGGTACACTACATACAGTATAAAATATTAAACCAGGACATGCAAACATTGAACTGAACAGACGAAATAAATAAATTACTAAATTTTCTTTATTTTTTCCAGTAGTCAAGCAGGGTTTTGTGCACGCAGTTTACTCTCTTTGCTGCCTGACTTTCCACAAACACTTTAGCTTGAGAAATTACACCAAGCATGTCTGAATCATTCTGTCGTACGGCAAATTCCTGCAGTTCCATTAAACTTTTGGCAGCATCCTCATAAGTCTTCACGCTGCAATTCTTTTCTTCTAACACAATGTCATTTTCATTTTTTCCTCTTCCACCTCCTTCTCTCCTTTTTGACTTTCTCTAAAATTCTGAACTAACGCATCGATATCCATTGTGTCTGTTTCTGTTTGCACATCTTTGTCTATGTTGATGTAGTCCTCAGCATTGCAGTTACTGAAAGCAGCTTCATTCATGCAATTTTGTAAGTCCTGCTGGTCATTCTCATTTTCTACACTAGCAGGAACTTCACCCGTAAATTATCCTGCTTTTTCGAAACACCTTGTCACAGTTTCTGCAATGTTTTCAGGTCCATATCTCTCGATTATGGATGGCAGTTTAGCTACCCACTCCTCAATAGTCTCACTTTTTACGTCACTTGACTCAACACAAAGTTCATTAAAAACTATCCGATGTCTTGCAAAAACTCTCCTACCACCCGTTAGATGCTTTGAATTCATCTTCCGCACTTTTTGAGCGACATTTTAGCATATTCCTGTACCATAGGACCTGACACCCGGTGATTTTTCGCTCTGGCACTGACAAACCATTCCCACACTATTTCATTAACGTCTTCGTTTGCACTTTTCTTAAGTTGTATTTCATTTTTCCATTACCACCATTTTCCCACCGCATCAAAATTTCCTTTTTCTTCTTTAAAATCTCACACACTTGTGTTTTACCGATGTTAAACAACTTCATGATGTGCTTAACAGGCAATTTATCTCGCTCACTCGCATGGATCACTTTTATCCTTGTGTTAAGATCAAGCACAACTCTTGTCTTGGAAGTCTTGATGGCTACTGCTAAACTAAGTAAAAATGTGGGACTTGGGCCTCTACTTAGTTAAATTCCCGGAAGGGGCAACCAGTTCATTTGAATTTCAGTGCAGGTAGTGCAGTACTGTTAAAAGCTGAATTGAAAAGGTGACTGACAAGCCATTAAGCCATTAATCAAAAAGCAATTACTGTACAGTACAAAATTCTCTAAAGAATGGTTTACACGAGGCCAGTAGACAGGCAAGGCAAAACTGGACATTTTCCGTATAAAGGCTTATTTTGATTTTCGTTTCCACGTTAGACAGTTTAATCCAGGGTATTTAACATCTGTTTCAGCCTCAAAGTCACGGGACAAAAATATTTCCGTTTAAGACAAATTCCGTTTAAAAGAGGGTCCATTTAAGACAGGTTTGACTACAATTACGAACAGCTTGCATATTAACTATGCTGAATATGGGCTACAAAAAAGATTTAATCCACCTCGGAGTGTACGTGTTACACGCTTGACATACAGTCATTCTGTAACAAAGCCTGTTAACAGGACTCACTGCAAGTGATGAAATTCGTGTATTGGCTTTCGACATACCTCTTATCTGATCTGAATATGGGTTTAAACGTAACATGCGCCAAATCAAGAAACTTGTGTGTTTGCGCTTGGCTTATTCTCTATCTGTATTGAATATGGACTGGAAACATGACTCGCGAAAAGAGATGAAATAATTGTCTTAAAGCTTGACATGCAACTCATCGGTAATCAAAAGAGTCTCCGTACATGAGTTCGGCCAAATGAAGATGTAAGCGTATTAACGCAAGAGGTACAGCCTATTAGTTCAGTATATGAGCTCGATACACGTCTCGCGCTAAGTAATGAAATACGTGTATACGGGATCGACATGTAGGTTCATTCATTAGTATGTAGCTCTCTAGGACTGTTAGGCTTGAACAATAGCCCAGAAAGGAGATCGTTACGGATCTTGTACACTGCATTCTGGGCAAGTTCTTAGTGGTTCCCACTTTCGTCGCCAGGTACCTCTACTTCTTCAAAGACGCCAGAGAACCTAGCGGAAAAAGATGGAATTATTTGTAGAATGTTTGTCACGTAATTTTCCAGAAATGACCGCTTCCTGGCCATTTATAAATATATTTCTCTTCTCAAATCTACGACAAGGGATCGACGGTGACATTGAGGTTATGTTAGGACTATGTGTTCAAAACATGTCTTGCTTTAAAAGACTAATGATGTTCGATCTACAGATTATCCAAACCACTTTTGTTTTCATAATATATATTGCGCCAACTGAATAAATTCGTGTGTTGACGATAGAACTAGAGTATATCTTTGCAGAAAATAATCGAGAATTATGACTTGAGTCAACTTAATAAGATCCTTTCTGACGCTCGAAATGAAGCTTTATTATTTTGACAAATGACTAAAAATATATGCGCTCGACATGCAGCCAATGTGTACGGAATAAGTGACTAAAACGTGACTTGCACAAACTGAAGTAATTCTGTGCTGAAAATGGTCTCGAAACGTTTCGCGATAAGTGTTGAAATCTGTTTAATGACAATCTATCTACAACCAAATTTCTTAGAAAATTGTCAGCATCAAGCCTTTTAACAAATGATGTAATTCATATAATTACGAACTACTTACACCTTAACTGAGCTGAATATGAACTACAAAAATGATTTACTCCACCTCACAGAGTACGTGTAACAAAGCCGGTTAACATGACTCACTGCAAGTGATGAAATTAGTGTATTAGCATTAGACATACCTATTATCTGTTCTGAATATTGGTTTAAACGTGCGCCAAATCAAAAAATTTGTGTTTTTACACTTGGCTTACTGTCTATTTGTATTGAATATGGACTGGAAACATGACTCGCGAATAAAGATGAAATAAGTTTCTTAGAGATTGACATGCAACCCATCGGTAATCGAAACATCCTCCGTACATGAGTTCGGCCAACTGTAGATGTTCGTGTATTAACGCTCGAAGTACATCCTATTTGTTCAGTATATGAGCTCGATACGGGTTTCGCGTGTATACGGGACCAACATTTAGGTTCATTCATTATTATATAGTTCTAAGGCCATTTAGGCATGAACAAGAGCCCAGACAGGAGACCGTTACGGATCTGGAACGCTGCATCCTGGGCAAGTTCTTAGTGGTTCCATCTTTCGTCCCCAGGTGCTTCTACGTCTGCAAATACGCCAGAGAACCTAGCGGGCAAAAGGTGGAACTATTTGTCGAACGTTTGTCATGTAATTTTGCAGAAATGACAGCTTCCTCGCCCTTTATGTATATGTTTTTTTGCAACAAATCTGCGACAAGGGATCGACGATGACATTGAGGTTATTTTAGGAGTATATGTTCAAAGCATATCTTGCGTTAAAAGGCTATTGATTTTCGATCTACAGATTATCTAAACTACGTTTGTTCGTAATATGTTATGCGCCAACTGAAGAAATTCGTGCATTGGCGATAGAACTAAACTACATCTTTGCAGAAAATAATCGAGAATTATGACTTGAACCAACATAATAAAATCCTTTCTGACGCTAACCTTACTGTGTTGATAAATAACTCTCAACATATATGCGCTCGAACTGAATAAGTTCCTATATCGTGACTTGCTCGAGCTGTAGCTATTCTGTTCTGAAAATAGTTTCGAAACGTTTCGCGCTGAAATGTTGAAATCTGTTTAATAGCAATCTATCTACAACCAAACTGCTTAGAAATTTGTCAGGATCACGTCTTTTGACAAGTAATGAAATTCACATAATTACGAACTCTTTGCACCCTAACTGTGCTGAATATGGGCTACAATAATTATTCAATCGTCCTCAAAGTGTACGTGTTAATCTCTTGACATACAGCCATTCTGTCACAAAGCTTGTTATATGACGCACTGCAGGTGATGAAAATTGTGTAATGGCATTCGACATACCTCTTATCTGTCCTGAATATGGGTTGAAATATAACCAGCGCCAAATCAAGAAATTTGTGTGTTTACACTTGGCTTACTGTCTATGTGTATTGAATTTGGACTGGAATCATGACTCGAGAATAGGGATGAAATAATTGTCTTACTGTTTGACATGCAACTCATCGGTAATCAAAACAATCTCCGTACATGAGTTCGGCCAACTGAAATTGTTCGTGTATTAACGCTCGAAGTACAACCTATTAGTTCAGTTTATGTGCTCGATACACGTTTCGCGCTAACTAATGAAATACGTGTATACGGGACCGACATTTAGGTTCATTCGTTAGTATATAGCTCTGTAGGCCAGTTAAGCATGAACAATAGCCCAGAAGGGAGACCGTTACAGATCTAGTACACTGCATCCTGGGCAAGTTCTTAGTGTTTCCCACTTTCGTCGCCAGATGTCTCTACGTCTGCAAAGACACCAGAGAACCTAGCGTCAAAAGGTGGAACTATTTGTCGAAATTTTGTCATGTAATTTTGCAGAAATGACCGCTTCCTCGCCGTCTATGTATGTTTTTTGCCACAAATCTACGACAAGGCATAGACGGTGACATTGAAGTTATATTAGGAATATGTGTTTAAAAATGTCTTGCGTTAAAAGAAGTTCGACCTACAGATTATGTAAAGCACGTTTGGTTTCGTAACATGTATTACACCAACTGAAGAAATTTCTTTTATTGGCGCTCGAACTACAGTCTAACTTTGCAGAAAATGATCGAGAATTATGACTTGAGTCAACTTAATAAGATCCTTTCTGACGCACGATATAAAGCTTTATTGTGTTGATAAATGATTCTAAAAATATATGCGCTCGACATGCAACCAAGTTGTACTGAATAAGTGACTAAAACGTGACTTGCACCAACTGAAGCAATTCTGTGCTGAAAATGGTCTCGAAACGTTTCGCGCTAAAAGTGTTGAATCTGATTAGTCTCAATCTAGCTACAACCAAAATGCTTATAAAATTGCCAGGATCTAGACTTTTGACAAGTGATGAAATTAGTATAATTACGAGCAACTTGCATCTTAACTGTGCTGAATATAGACTACAGACTTGATTTAATCCACCTCAAATTGTTCGTGTTTTGGCGCTAGACATTCGACCCATCTGTGAGAAGGCCTGTTAACATTACTCACTGCAAGTGATGAAATTCGTGTATTGGCATTCGACGTAAATTTTATGTTCTGTATATGTGTGTTTGAGTGCTCGAACTACAACCTATATCTGCTAAATAAGGGTTACGAACATGACTCGTGCCACGTGATGAAATTCGTTTATATGCGTTCGACATACAGCCTAGGTGTACTTAAGAAGTGACTAAAACTTGACTTGCACCAAATGAAGCAATTGGTGTCTATTATCTGTGTTGAAAATGGGCTCGATACGTTTCGCACTACACGTGATGAAATTTGTTTAATAGCATTTGATTTGCAATCAAACGGTATAAAATTTGTCTGGAAACATTACCTTCGGCAAGTGATGAATTTCGTATAATTACGAATAATTTGCTGCTTAACTGTGCAGAATATGAGCTACAAACATGACTTACTCCACCTCTAGAAAGTGGCGTTTTGGCGCTTGACAATACAGCCTATGGGTGACAAAGTCAGGTAATGTGACTTACTTCAAGTGATCAATTTCGTGTAATGGATTTCGACATGTTTCTTATCAGGTTGTGGTTTAGCGAAGTTGTTAAAAGCTTTTGTAACGCTCTTTCCGACGCTCTATTGCTCCGGCATTGCTAGAATGAACACGTCTATGTGCCAGGCACCTCTGTGCCAAGTAATAACATAAAGAACTGTGCAAGTAATTTTCAAGCAGTGAAAATGAATGTGATATTCACTGTAGGTGATTGCAGTGAGAATGTATTACGAGTTGCTACGGGGGAATTATTACTTCGAGTAAACTACTTTGAATTAGCTTCAAAATTTCAGCGTTGTAATGTACAGAAACAAAGGCGATACAACTATTCTATAGCCTGTGAACAAAGAACAAAGAGTGATGTATAACTAGATGATAAACTAAATCACCCGGGAAGTACTGACGTACGTAATTGTTATGTCTTCAGTTGAATTTGTTTGTATATGTTCTAGTATAATACAAGTTGTTAAAGTGAATTACCATTATCTTCGATTGAGCTCAGTAACGTCGACCCTTGCATGTGGCTTATCAGGGATATTATTAAAAAGTAATGGTTGCAGCGAATTCATAAACTGCCCTTCTCCTTATTTTAGGACAGTACCCCTAAAATAACAGTGCTTAGTCTAAACTAGTCACTACTGATTGGAGGCAGCATTAATCAAGAACCCCTCATTCGAGGGTCACACTACCAAAGTAGGACTAGCTAACTAGCCGCTACACCTATCTCTGTTTAATATGGTCTCGAATCTTCACTCGTGCCAAGTGTAAATTTGAAATGCATCCTATTTTTGCTTAATATAGTTTCTAAATATTACTTCAGCCAACTAAATTAATACGTGTCTTGGCACACCTGATAAGCCTATCTGTGTTCAATATGTAATCGAAATACGACTTCCACCAAGTGATAAAATTCTAGCATTTGCACTCGGCATGCAGTCTATCTGTGCCTAATATGATGCCCATTAATGACTTTCGCCAACTCAAGAAATTCGTGTATCGGAGCTCGTCCCTCTGCTTATCTCTGCTGAATATGGGTTCGAAAGATATCTCGCGAAAAGTTATTAAGTTGCAGTACTCTCGCTGGTCACTCAGCCTATCTTTGCTGAATATGGGCTCCAAACATGACTGGCGCAAACTACAGAATATTGGGCATTGGAGAGCGTCCTACAGCCTATCAGTGCTGTATATTGGATTCGAAACATGACTGGTTCAAAGTGAAGAAATTCGAGTATTGTAGCTCGACATGTAAACTTTCTGTTCTGAATATGGGCTCCAAATATGACTTGCACCAAAACAATAAATTCCATAATCAGTGCTCCTCCTAGAGCCTATCATAGCTGAATATGGTCTCGAAACTAGATTTGTGCCAAGTGTTAAACTACGTGTATTGCTTCACGACATTCAGCATGTCAGTGCTGAATATGGGCACTAAACATTACTTGCACAAACTGAAAAATTACGTGTATTGGAGCTCCAGATTTAGACTATCAGTGTGGAACAAGGCCTCGAAACCTGACTCACAATTACTGCTATTCTTCATTGTCGCCCTCCATGCTGCCTAAGAGTTAAATATGGGCTCAAAAAATGACTAGCTTCAACTCAAGTAATTCATGCAATGCCGTTCTACAACCTATCCATTCTGAAAATGAGTTGGAAACATGACTAGCTGCATTTGTTAACATTCGCGTTTTGTCTCTCGACATGCAGTCTATCTGTGCTGAAATATGGGATCGAAACATGTCCTTAGCCAAGTGATGAAATTCGAGTATTGTCGCACAAATTATTGCCTAAATGGGATGAATATAAGCTCAAAACTTGACTCGCGCCAAGCGATGAAATGTATTAGCGTTCGACATGCAGTCTATCTGTGCTGAATATGTGATCAAAATTTGACTTATATGCAGCCAAATAATGAAAATCGTGTATTGGTGTCCATGATGCAGCCTAACATTTTATAACATTGTCTCCAAATTTGGCTTGTGGCTACTCAAGAAATTCGCGTTTTGGCTTTCGACATACAGCTCTGTTGAATATGTGCTCAAAAAATGACTCGCGCCAAATGATGTAATTTGTATATTGGCTCGACATGTCATCCATCTGTGCAGAATATGGCTCAATAGGTGACTTGCGTCAACTAATAAATTTCGTGTATTGGACCTCGACCTACAGCTTATCTGTGTTGAATATGGATTCGAAACTTAACTCGCGCAAAGTGATGAAATTTGAGTACTGATGCTCGACATGCTGTATATCTCTGCTGAATATGTGTTCCAAAATTTAATTGTGCCAACTCAAGATATTCGTGTATCGGTGCTCGATCTACAGCCAATCTGTGCTGCATATGGCATCGAAACATAATTCTCGAAAAGTGATGAAATTCTGGTATAGGCGCAAGAATTACAGCCTTAATGTGAAGAATGTAAGCCCAAAACTTGTCTCGCGCCAGGTGATGAAATTTTGTGCATTGGCGCTTATGTGTGCTCAATTTGGGTGCCAAAAATGAACTGCTCAAATTCAAGTATTGCGTGTTTTGACTCTCGACCTACAGTCTGTGCCGAATTGTGCACGAAACATGACTCGCGCCAAGGGAATATATTCGTGTATTGGAGCTCAACATGCAACATTCTTGTGCTGAATAGAATCTCCAAATATGACTTTTGCCATCAGAATTAATTCGTGTATCGGTACTCGACCCAAGTTCTATCTCTTCTGAATATGGGTTTGAAACATGCCTTCCTCAAACGGAAAAAAATGTTTATTGGCTCTCAACATGCAGCCAAGCTGTACTTAATACGGGCTTTAAAAATGATAAGCGCAAACTGAAATAAATGGCATACTCGCTGTCGACCTTTACCTTATCTCTGCTGAATATTTACTCGAAACTTGACTGGCGCCAATGGATGAAATTCGTGTATTGGCCCTTGATATGCAGCTGGAATGTGCTTAATATGAGCCTCGAACATGACTAGCGCAAACTGAAGAAATTCCTCCATTTGTCTTTGGGATAGAGGCTATCTGTGCTGAATATGTTCCCGAAACATGACTCGCGCCAAGTGATGAAATTCGGGTGTTAGCGCACGACCTACATCCTATCGGTGACGAAATTCGTCTCGAAACATGACTTACGCGAAGTGATGAGATTCGATCATTCTCGCTCGACATTTAGCCTAACAATTTTGAATATGGTCTCGTAACATAATTTGCACGAAATAAATTCGTGGAAGGGCGCTCTACATACAGTCTACCTATGCTGAATAAAGAATCGAAACCTAACTGCCTTCCTGTAATGAATTTACTCACGCCAACTGAAGAATTGTGCGTACTGACTCTCCTGAAAAAAGTCTACCTGTGTTGAATATGGTCTCGAAAAATGACTCGTGCCAAGTGTTCATATTCGTGCATTGGCGTTCGACATGCAACCTAACCGTTTTGAAAATGGACTCCAAACATGACTCGGGCCAACTTAAGAAATACGGCCTATCTATGCTGAATATGGGTATGAAGCATGACTCACCACAAGTGATTAAATTTTTGTATTTTCGCTCGACACATGACTCGCGCAAAGTGATGAAATTCGTTTATTGGCCCTCGAGATGCAGCCTATCTGTGCTCAATATTGGCGCCAAACAAGACTTGCATTAACTCAAGGATTTCGTTTATTGGTTCTCGGTCTAGAGCATATCTGTTTGGAATATAGGCACGAAACGTGACTCGTGACAAGTGAAAGAATTTGTATTTTGGCGCTCAACGTGCACCTACCTGTGCTGAATATAGGCTCCAAAAATAATTTACACCAACTCAATTAGTTCTTGAATTGGTGCTGAACCTAATATCTCTAGGTGAGGAGTATGGTATCGAAACATGTCTTGCGCAGTCAGAATAATTTTGTGTACAGGCCCTCAACACGCAGCATATTTGTACTGAATTTGGGATTCAAAATTGAGTTGCGCCCACACTAGATTTTGGTGTATTTGGGCTAGACCTAAAATTTTCTGTGCTGATTATGTGCTTAAATTTCACTCGCGCCGTTGATGAAATTCGATTATTGGCCTTAGACATGCAGCCTATCTTTGCTGAATATGAGCTTCGAACATAACTTTCCCTAACTGAAGAAATTCTTCCATTGATCCTCGTCAAGTGATGAAATTCGTGTATTGTCGCACGAATTACAGCGTAAATGTTCCAAATATAAGCCCAAAACTTGTCTCGCGTCAAGTGATGAAATTCGTGTATTGGCATTACAAATGCAGTCTGTGCTGAATAGGGCTTCCAAACCTTACTTCCGCCTCCTTAATAATTTCGAATATTGGAGCTCGTCCTACAGCCTATCTGTACTGATATGGTCTCGAAACTTGACATGAGCCAAGTAATAAAATACGTGTATTACCCTCGACATGCTGCATATCTGTGTTGAATATGGGCTCCAAACCTTAGTTGCGCCTACTGAAGGATTGTGTGTATTGGCTTTCCTAATACAGCCTGTGCTGAATATGGGCTCGAAACATGACTGGCGGAAAGTTAAGAATTTCGTGTATTGGCGCTCGACATGCCGTCTGCATTGCCTGAATATGGTCTCCAAAATTTACTTGCTCCAACTCAAGATATTCGTGAATTGGAGCTCGACCTGCAGCTTATATGTGCTAAATAGGAGCTCGAAGCATGACCCGCGCAAAGTGATTAAAATCGAGTATTGGCGCTCGACGTGCAGCCTATCTCAGCTAAACATGAGCCACAAAAATGCCTTGCGCCAACTCTAGAAATTCGTGTATTGCAACACGACCTATAGCCTACCTCTGCTGAAAATGGGATCTAAGCATTACTCGCGCCAAGTTATGAAATTCCTCTATTGGCGTTCGACATGCAGTTTATCTGTTCTGAATACGGCCCCATACATGATTCGCACGAAGTGAAGAAATTCGGGTATTGGCGCTCATTCAAGAGATTCTGTGCTGAATATTGTCTCGGGGCTTAACTCTGGCCAAGTGATAAAATACGGGTATTGCCGCTCGACATGCAGCCTACTTGTGGTGAATATGGTTTCTAAACACTACTTGCGCCAACTGATGTACTACGTGTAATGGCACTCCTGATACAGCCTATCTGTGTTGAATACGGGCTCGAATCTCGACTTTTGCCAAGTGATGAAATTCGTGGGTTGGCGGTGGACATGCAGTACATCAGCACCAAATATGTGGTCCAAACATGACTTGCGCCATATCAAGAGAATAGTTTATTGGAGCTCGATCTACAGCCTATCTGTGCTGAATATTGGCTCCAAACATCACTCGCGCAAAGTGATGAAATTAGTGTATTTGAGTTCCACATCCAACCATTGTGTGCTCAATATGGGAGCCAAAAAGATACAAAATTCGTAAGCCGTCCACTTGGGGAGGTTCAATGACCTCTGTAACCTAACCTTGAGCTCCCTTTAATGACGTCACACGTAAACAAACCTAACCTTGAGTTCCCTCCGTAAACAAACATAACCTTCCCCTCCTTTCCCTTGCCCCCAGACAGTATGGTGCCAGGGCTTAACTTAACTTCAACTAACCCTCCCCACCCTGCTTTAAGGCCTTTAGGCGATCACGTGATGGTGGAGGGGTGAATGACCTTGCCTCTAAACCTAACTTTAATTTGTTATTATTTTGAAACGTTATTGTCACGTGGTGTAAACAGCCCCAGGCTGTTATGTCAAC
>Ga0268261_10000276_pt1 | contig 31587 bp, 13 predicted proteins | sample TergutNc150P1_FD_190353 | JGI IMG/M metagenome (GOLD analysis project Ga0268261, IMG submission 190353) | Nasutitermes corniger P1 segment gut microbial community from laboratory colony in Florida, USA - Nc150 P1 (SPAdes) (version 2) | ecosystem: Host-associated > Arthropoda: Insects >... | reverse complement strand
TAAGAATTTCGCCTTATTTAATTTAGAGACTCTAACTGTCCTGGCATATTCCTTTAGAGACTCCAAGTGTTTCGCCTTATTTAATATAGAGACTCTAACGGTCCTGGCCTATTCTTTTAGAGACTTCATGTGTTTCGCCTTATTTAATTTAGAGACTCTAACTATTCTAGCCTATTCCTTTAGAGATTCTAAGAATTCGGCCTTATTTAATTTAGAGACTCTAACTGTCCTGGCATATTCCTTTAGAGACTCCAAGTGTTTCGCCTTATTTAATTTAGAGACTCTAACTGTCCTGGCATATTCCTTTAGAGATTTTAATATTTCGCCTTATTTAATTTAGAGACTATATCTGTCCTGGCCTATTCCTTCAGAGATTCTAAGAATTTCGCCTTATTTAATATAGAAACTCTAACTGTTCTGGCCTATTACTTTAGAGACGCCAAGTGTTTCGCCTTATATAATTTAGTGACTCTAACTGTCCTGGCCTATTCCTTTAGAGACTCAAAGTCTTTCGCCTTATTTAATTTAGAGACTCTAACTGTCCTGGCCTATTCCTTTAGAGATTCTAAGAATTTCGCCTTATTTTTTTTAGAGACTCTAACTGTCCTGGCATATTACTTTAGAGATTCTAAGAATTTCGCCTTATTTATTTTAGTGACTCTAACTGTCCTAGCATATTCCTTTAGAGATTCTAAGAATTTCGCCTTATTTAATTTAGAGTCTCTAACTGTCCTGGCCTATTCCTTTAGAGATTCTAAGAATTTCGCATTATTTAATTTAGAGACTCTAACTGTCGTGGTATATTCCTTTAGAAATTCTAAGAATTTCGCCTTATTTAATTTAGAGACTCTAACTGTCCTGGCCTATTCCTTTAGAGATTCTAAGAATTTCGCCTTACTTAATTTAGAGACTCTAACTGTCCTGGCCTATTCCTTTAGAGATTCTAAGAATTTCGCCTTATTTAATTTAGAGACTCTAACTTTCCTGGCCTATTCCTTTAGAGGTTCTAACAATTTCGCCTTATTGAATTTAGAGACTCTAACTGTCCTTGCCTATTACTTTAAAGACCCCAAGTGTTTCGCCTTATTTAATTCAGAGGCTCTAACTGTCCTGACATATTCCTTTAGAGATTCTAAGAATTTCGCCTTATTTAATTTAGAGACACTAACTGTCCTGGCATATTCCTTTAGAGATTCTAAGAATTTCGCCTTATTTAATTTAGACACTCTAACAGTCCTGGCATATTTCTTTAGATATTCTAAGAATTTCGCCTTATTTAATTTAGAGACTCTAAGTCTCCTGGCTTATTCCTTTAGAGTTTCTAAGAATTTCGCCTTATTTAATTTAGAGACTCTAACTGTCCTGGCCTATTCCTTTAGAGATTCTAAGAATTTCGCCTTATTTAATTTAGAGACTCTAACTGTCCTGGCCTATTCCTTTAGAGATACTAAGAATTTCGCCTTATTTAATTTAGAGACTCTAACTGTCCTAACCTATTCCTTTAGAGACTCCATGTGTTTCGCCTTATTTAATTTAGAGATTCTAACTGTCCTGGCCTATTCCTTTAGAGACTCCAAGTGTTTCGCCTTATTTAATTTAGAGACTCTAAAATTCCTGTCCTAGTCCTTTAGAGAATCTGAGTATTTCGCCTTATTTAATTTAGAGACTCAAACTGCCTGGCCTATTCCTTCAGAGATTCTAAGAATTTCGCCTTATTTAATTTAGAGGCTCTAACTGTCGTGGCCTATTTCTTTAGAGATTCTAAGAATTACGCCTTATTTAATTTAGACGCTCTATCTGTCCTGGCTTATTCCTTTAGAGACTCCAAGTGTTTCGCCTTATTTAATTTAGAGACTCTAACTGTCCTGGCCTATTCCTTTAGAGATTCTAAGAATTTCGCCTTATTTAATTTAGAGACTCTAACTGTCCTGGCATATTCCTTCAGAAATTCTAAGAATTTCGCCTTATTTAATTTAGAGAATCTAACTGTCCTGGCATATTCCTTTAGAGATTTTAAGAATTTCGCCTTATTTAATTTAGAGACCCTAACTGTCCTGGCCTATTCCTTTAGAGATTCTAAGAATTTCGCCTTATTTAATTTATAGACTCTAACTGTCCTGGCCTATTTCTTCAGAGGATCTAAGAATTTCACCTTATTTAATTTAGAGACTCTAACTGTCCTGGGCTATTCCTTTAGAGATTCTAAGAATATCGCCTTATTTAATTTAGAGACTCTAACTGTCCTGGCATATTCCTTTAGAGATTCTAAGAATTTCGCCTTATTTAATTTAGAGACCCTAAATGTCCTGGCCTATTCCTTTAGAGATTCTAAGAATATTGGTTTATTTAATTTGGAGACTATAACTGTCCTGGCATATTTCTTTAGAGATTCTAAGAATTTCGCCTTATTTAATTTAGGGACTTTAACTATCCTGGCCTATTCCTTTAGAGATACTAAGAATTTCGCCTTATTTAATTTGGAGACTCTAGCTGTCCTGGTATATTACTTTAGATATTCTAAGAATTTCGCATTATTTAATTTAGAGAATCTAACAGTCCTGGCCTATTCCTTTAGAGACTCCTAGTGTTTCGCCTTATATAATTTAGAGACTCTAACTGTCCTGGCCTATTCATTTAAAGATTCAAAGAATTTCGCCTTATTTCATTTAGAGACTCTACCTGCCCTCGCCTATTCCTTTAGAGTTTCTAAGAATTTCGCCTTATTCTATTTAGAGCCTCTGACTCTAATGGCCTATTCCTTTAGAGAGTCTAAGAATTTCGACTTATTTAATTAAAGACTCTAACTGTCCTGGCCTATCCCTTTAGAGATTCTAAGAATTTCGCCTTATTTAATTTAGAGACTCTAACTGCCCTGGCCTGTTCCTTTAGAGATTCTAAGAATTTCGCCTTATTTAATTTAGAGACTCTAACTGTCCTGGCCTATTCCTTTAGAGATTCTAAGAATTTCGCCTTATTTAATTTAGAGACTCTAACTGTCCTGACCTATTCCTTTAGAAAATCTAAGAACGTCGCCTTATGAAATTTAAAGACTCTAACTGTCCTGGCATATTCCTTTAGAGATTCTAAGAGTTTCGCCTCATTGAAATTAGAGACTCTAACTCTCCTGCCCTATTCCTTTAGAGACTCACTGTCCTGGCCTATGCCTTTACAGATTCCATGTGCTTCGCCTTATTTAATATAGAGACTCTAACGGTCCAGGCCTATTCATTTAGAGACACCAAGAGTTTCGCCTTATTTAATATAGAGACTCTAACTGTCCTGGCCTATTCCTTTAGAGACATCAATATTTTCGCCTTATTTAATTTAGAGACTCTAACTGTTCTGGCCTATTAATTTAGAGACACCAAGATTTTTCCTTATTTAATTTAGAGACTCTAACTGTCCTGGCCTATTCCTTTAGAGACTCCAAGAACTTCGCCATATATAATTTACATACTCAAACTCTTTTGGCCTATTCCTTTAGAGACCCCATGTGTTTCGCCTTATTTAATTTAGAAACTCTAACTGTCCTGGCCTATTACTTTAGAGACTCTAAGAATTTCGCCTTATTTAATTTAGAGAATCTAACTGTACTGGCCTATTCCTTTAGAGAATCCAAGAGTTTTGCCTTATTTAAATTTGAGACTCTAACTGTCCTGGCCTTTTCCTTTAGAGTCTCCAAGAGTTTCGCCATATTTAATTTAGAGACTAAATTTCCTGGTCTATTCCTTTAGAGACTCCTAGTGTTTGCCCTAATTTTTTAGAGACTCTAACAGTCCTGGCCTATTCCTTAAAGACACAAAGACTTTCGCCTTATTTAATTTAGAGACTCTAACTGCCCTGGCCTATTTCTTTAGAGATTCCAAGTGTTTCGCCTTATTTAATTTAGAGACTCTAACTGTCCTGGCCTATTCCTTTAGAGACTCCAAGTCTTTCGCCTTATTAAATGTAGAGGCTCTAAATGTCCTGGCCTATTCCTTTAGAGACTCCAAGAGTTTCGCCTTATTTAATTTAGAGGCTCTAACTGTCCTGGCCCATTTCTTTAGAGAAACTAAGTGTTTCGCATAATTTAATTTAGAGACTCTAATTGCCCTGTCCTATTCCTTTAGAGACTCCAAGAGTTTCCCATTATTTAATTTAGAGACTCTATCTGTCCTGGCCTATTCCTTTGGAAACTCCTAGATTTTCGCCTTATTTAATTTAGAGACTCTAACTCTCCTGGCCTATTCCTTTAGAGACTCCAAGAGTTTCGCCTTATTTAATTTAGAGACTCTAAGTGTCCTGGCCTATTCCTTTAGAAACTGCAAAATTGCGCCTTATTTAATTTAGGGACTCGAACGGTCCTGGCCTATTCCTTTAGAGACTCCAAGAGTTTGGCCTTATTTAATTTAGAGACCATAACTGTCGTGGCCTGTTCCTTTAGAGGCTCCAATATTTTCGCCTTATTTAATTTAGAGATTCTACTTGTCCTGGCCTGTTTTTTAGAGACTCCAATAGTTTCGCCTTATTAAATATAGAGACTCTAAATGACCTGGCCTATTCCTTTAGAGACTCCAAGTGTTTCGCCTTATTAAATTTAGAGACTCTAACTCTCCTGGCCTTTTCCTTTAGAGACTCCAAGTGTTTCGCCTTATTTAATTGAGAGACTCTAACTGTCCTGGTCTATTCCTTTCGAGACTCCAAGATTTACGCCTTATTCATTTTAGAGACTCTAACTGTCCTGGCCTATTACTTTAGAGACTCCAAGTATTTCGCCTTATTTAATTTAGAGATTCTAACTATCCTGGCCTATTCCTTTAGAGAATCGAAGAATTTCGCTTTGTTTAATTTAGAGGATCTAACTGTCCTGGCCTATTCCTTTAGAGACTCCTAGAGTTTCGCCTTATTCTTTTAGAGACTCTAATTGTCCTGGCCTATTCCTTTAGAGACTCCAAGTGTTTCGCCTTATTTAATTTAGAGACTCTAAATCTCTTGGCCTATATCTTTAGAGACTCCAAGATTTCGCTTTATTTAATTTTGATACGCTAACAGTCCTGGACTATTCCTTTAGAGACTCCTAGAGTTTCGCCTTATTCTTTTAGAGACTCTAACTGTCCTGGCCTATTCTTCTAGAGAATCCAAGAATTTCGCCTTAATATTTTAGAGACTCTAACAAACCTGGCCTAATCCTTTAGAGAATCCAAGAGTTTCGCCTTATTCTTCTAGAGACTCTAACGGTCGTGGCCTATTCCTTTAGAGAATCAAAGAGTTTCGCCTTATTTATTTTAGAGACTCTAACTGTCCTGGCCTTTACTTTTAGAGACTCCAAGGTTTTCGCCTTATTTTTTAGAGACTCTAACTGTCCTGGCCTATTCCTTTAGAGACAACAAGAATTTTGCCTTATTTAATTTACAGACTCTAACAGTCCTGGCCTATTCCTTTAGAGTCTCCAAGAGTTTCGCCTTATTTAATTTAGAGACACTAACTGTCCTAGCCTATTCCTTTAGAGACTCCAAGAATTTCGCCTTATTTAGTTTAGAGACTCTAACTGTCCTGGCCTATTCTTTAGAGACCCCAAGAGTTTCGCCTTATTTAATTTAGGGACTGTAACTATCCTGGCCTATTACTTTAGAGAATTTAATAATTTCGCCTTATTTAATTTAGAGACTCTAAATGTCTTGGCCTATCCTTTAGAGGCTCCAAGAATTTCGCATTATTTAATTTAGAGACTCTAACTGTCCTGGCCTATTCCTTTAGAGGCTCCAAGTGTTTCGCCTTATTTAATTTAGAGTCTCTAAGTGTCCTGGCCTATTCCTTTAGAGACTCCAAGATATTCGCCTTATTCTTTTAGAGACTCTAACTTTCCTGGTCTTTTCCTTTAGAGACTCCAAGGGGTTCGCCTTATTCTTTTAGAGACTCTAACTGTCCTGGCCTATTCCTTTAGAGACAACAAGAGTTTGGCCTTATTTAATTTAGAGACTCTAACTGTCCTGGCCTATTCCTTTAGAGAATCCAAGGGTTTCGACTTATTTAATTTAGAGGCTCCAACTGTCCTGGCCTATTCCTTTAAAGTCTCTAAGCTTTTCGCATTATTAATTTGGAGACTAACTGCCCAGGCCTATTCATTTAGAGACTCGAAGTTTTTCGCCTTATTAATTTAGAAAGTAAATGTCCTGGCCTACTGCTTTAGAGACTCCAAGTGTTTCGCCTTATTTAATTTAGAGACTCTAACGGTCCTGGTCTATCCTTCAGAGACTCCAAGTTTTTCGACTTATTAATTTTGAGACTGTAACTGTCCTGGCCTATTCCTTTAGAGGCTCCAAGACTTTCGCCTTATATAAATTAGAGATCCTAACTGTCCTGGCCTATTCCTTTAGGGTCTCCAAGAGTTTCACCTTAATTAATTTAGAGACTCTAATTGTCCTGGCCTATTCCTTTAGAGACTGTAAGTGTTTCGACTTATTAATTTAGAGACTAACTGTCTTGGCCTATTACTTTAGAGTCTCTAAGTATTTCGCCTCATTAATTTAGAGACTAAATTTCCTGGCCTTTTCCATTAGAGACTCCAAGAGATCCGCCTTTTGTAATTTAGAGACTCTAACTGTCAGGCCTATTCCTTTAGAGACTCTAAGTTATTCGCCTTGATTTATTTATAGACTCTAACTCTCCTGGCATATTCCTTTAGAGACTCCAAGTTTTTCGCCTTATTTTATAGAGACTCTAAACGTCCTGGCCTATTACTTTAGAGACTCCAAGAGTTTCGCCTTATTTAATTTAGAGACTCAAACTGTCCTGGCCTATTCATTTGGAAACTCCTAGATTTTCGCCTTATTTGATTTACAGACTCTAACTGTCCTGGCCTATTCCTTAAAGACTCCAAAATTGAGCCTTATTTAATTTTGAGACTCTAACTGTCCTGGCCTATTCATTTAGAGACTCCAAGTGTTTGGCCTTATTTAATTTAGAGACTCGAACTGTCCTGGCCTATTCCTTTAGAGACTCCAAGAGTTTGGCCTTATTTAATTTAGAGGCCCTAACTGTCGTGGCCTATTCCTTAAGAGAATTCAATAGTTTCGCCTTACTTAATTTAGAGACTCTACCTGTCCTGGCCTATTCTTTTGGAGACTCCAATAGTTTCGCCTTAATTCATTTAGAGACTCTAAGTGTCCTGAACTATTCCTTTAAAGAATCCAAGAATTTCGCCTTTTTTAATTTAGAAACTCTAACTGTCCTGGCCTATTCCTTTAGAGACTCTAAGAGTTTAGCCTAATTAACTATACAGACTCTAACTCTCCTGGCCTATTCCTTTAGGGACTCCAAGAGTTTCACCTTAATTAATTTAGAGACTCTAACAGTGCTGGCTTATTTCTTTAGAGACCCCAAGAGTTTCGCCTTATTTAATTTAGAGACTCTAACTGTCCTGGCCTATTCCTTTGGAGACTCCAAGTGTTTCGACTTATTTTTTAGAGACTCTAACTTTCCTGACTATTCCTTTAGAGACTCTAAGGGTTTCGCCTTATAATTTGGAGACTCACAGTCCAGGCCTACTTCTTTAGGGACTCTAAGTTTTTCGCCTTATTAATATAGAGACTTACTGTCCTGGCCTACCCCATCAGAGACCCCAAGTTTTTGGCCTTATTTAATTTAGAGTCTTTAATATTGTGGTATATTCGTTTAGAGACTCCAAGATTTAAGCCTTATTAATTTAGAGTCCATAACTGACCTGGCCTATTCCTTTAGAGACACCAAGATTTTCGCTTTATTTAATTTACAGACTCTAACTGTCCTGGCCTCTTCCTTTAGAGAATCCAAGGGTTTCGCCTTATTTAATTTAGAGACTTAACAGTCACCCCCTATTCCTTTAGAGGCTCCAAGAGTTTCGCTTTATTAATTTAGAGACTAAAAGTTGTGCCCTGTTACTTTAGAGAATCCAAGAGTTTCGCCTTATTTAATTTAGAGACCCTAACAGTTCTGGGCTATTCCTTTAGAGACTCCAAGATTTTCGCCTTATTTAATTTAGAGACTCTAACGGTCCAGGCCTATTACTTTAGAGACTCCAAGCGTTTCGCCTTATTTACTTTAGAGACTTAAACTGTCCTGGCATATTCCTTTAGGGACTCTAATAATTTCGCCTTATTTAATTTAGAGACTCTAAATATCCTGGCCTATTACTTTAGAGACTCTAAGGGTTTCACCTTATTAGTTTAGAGACTAACTTTCGTGGCCTATTCCTTTAGAGACTCTAAGGTTTTCGCCTTATTAATTTAGAGTCTAATTGTCCTGGCCTATTCCTTTAGAGACTCCAAGAATTTAGCCATAGTTCATTTAGAGACTCTAACGGTCCTGGCCTATTCCTTTAGAGACTAAGATTTTCGCCCTATTCTTTTAGAGACTAACTGTCCTGTCCTATTCCTTTAGAGACTCCGAGGTTTTAGCCTTATTTAATTTAGAGACTCTACCTCTCCTGGCCTAATCCTTTAGAGACTCTAAGTGTTTCGCCTTATTAATTTGGAGACTAACTCTCCAGTCTTATTCCTTTAGAGACTCTAAGTGTTTCGCCTTATTAATTTCGAGACTAACTGTCCTGGCCTACAACTTTAGAGACTCCAAGTGTTTCGTCTTATTTAATTTAGATTCTCTAACTGTCCTGGCCTATTCCTTTAGAGATTCCGATACTTTCGCCTTATTTAATTCAGAGACTCTGTCCTGGACTATTCCTTTAGAGACTCCAAGAGTTTCGCCTTATTTAATTTAGAGACTCCAACTGTCCAGGCCTATGCCTTTAGAGACTCCTAGAAATTCGCCTTATTTAATTTAGAGACTCTAACTGTCCTGGCCTATTCCATTAGAGACTCCAAGTGTTTCGCCTTATTTAATTTAGAGACAATAACTGTCCTGGCCTATTTCTTCATCGACCCCAACAGTTTCGCCTTATTCTTTTAGAGACTCTAACTGTCCTGGCCTATTCCTTTAGAGACTCTAAGTGTTTCGCCTTATTAATTTAGAGACCAACAATCTTGCCATATTACTTTAGAGACTCTAAGTGTTTCGCCGTATTAATTTAGATACTCTAACTGCCTTAGCCTTTTCCTTTAGAGACTTCAATACTTTCGCCTTATTTAATTTAGAGACTAACTGTCCTGGCCTATTCCTTTAGAGACAATAAGAGATTCGCCTTATTTAATTCAGAGACACTAACTGTCCTGGCCTAGTCCTTTCTGGAATCCAAGGGATTCGCCTGATTTAATTTAGAGACTCTAACTCTCCTGGCCTATTCCTTTAGAGACTCTAAGTGTTTCGCCATATAGTTTGGAGACTAACAGTCCAGGCCTATTTCTTTAGGGACTCTAAGTGTTTCGCCTTATTAATTTAGAGACTAACTATCCTGGCCCACTCATTTATAGACTCCTAGGGTTTGGCCTTATTTAATTTACAGTCTCTAACTGTCCTGGCCTATTCCTTTAAAGAATCCGAGATTTTCGCCTTATTTAATTTAGAGACTCTAACTGTCCTAGCCTATTCTTTTAGAGACTCCAAGAATTTCGCTTTAATAATTTAGAGACTAATAGTTCTGGTCAATTCCTTTAGAGACTCCAATTGTTTCGCCTTATTAAATTTAGAGACTCCAACTTTCCTGGCCTATTCCTTTAGAGACTCCAAGTGTTTCGCCTTATTTAATTTAGAGACTCTAACTGTCCTGGACTATTCCTTTAGAAACTCCAAGAGTTTCACCTTATTTAATTTAGAGAATTTAACTGTCCTGTCATATTCCTTTGGAGACTCTAACAATTTCGCCTTATTTAATTTAGACACTCTAACTGTACTGGCCTATTCCTTTAGAGATTCTACGTGATTCGCCTTATTAATTTAGACACTAACTGTCGTGACCTATTACTTTAGAGACTCTAAGTTTTTCGGCTTAACAATTTAGAGCCTAATTGCCCTGGCCTATTACTTTAGAGACTCCAAGTTTTTAGCCTTAGATAATTTAGAGACTCTAAAGGTTCTGGCCTATTCATTTAGAGACTCTAAACCTTTCGCCATATTAATTTAGGGTTTAACTTTCCTGGCCTATTTATTTAGAGACTCCAAGTGTTTCGCCTTACTTAATATAGAGACTCTAACTCTCCTGGCCTATTCCTATAAGGACTCTAAGAATTTCGCCAAATTAATTTAGAGACAACTTGTCCAGGCCTTTCCTTTAGAGACTACAAGTGTTTCGCCTTATTTAATTTAGATAGTCTAACTGTCTTGGCCTATTCCTTTAGAGACTCTAAGAGTTTCGCATTATTAATTTGGAGACTAACAGCCCAGGCCTATTCCTTTAGAGACTATAAGTGTTTCGACTTATTAATTTAGAGATTTAATGTCCTGGCCTACACCTTTAGAGAATCCAAGTGTTTCGCCTTATTTAGTTTAGAAGACTCTAACTGTCCAGGTCTATTCCTTTAGAGACTCCAAGTGTTTCGACTTACTAATTTAGAGACTCTAGCTGTCCTGGCATATTCCTTTAGAGACTCCAATAGTTTCGCCTTATTAATTTAGAGACTAACTGTCCTGGCCTATTCCTTTAGAGACTCCTTTTGTTTCGCCTTATTTAATATAGTGACTCTAACTGTCCAGGCCTATTCCTTTAGAGACTCCAAGTGTTTCGCCTTATTTAATGTAGAGACTCTAACTGTCCTGGCCTATTCCTTTAGAGACACCAAGATTTTCGCTTTATTTAATTTAGGGACTCTAACTGTTCTGGCCTATTACTTTAGAGTTACCAAGTGTTTTGCCTTATTTAATTTTGAGACTTTAACCCTCCTGGCCTATTCCTTTAGAGACTCCAAGAGATTCACCTTATTTAACTTACAGACTCTAACTGTACTGGCCTATTTTTTTAGAGACTCCAAGAGTTTCTCCTTATTTAATTTAGAGACTCTAAGATCCCTGGCATTTTCCTTTAGAGACTCCAAGAGTTTCGCCTTATTTAATATAGAGACTCTAACTGTCCTGTCCTATTCCTTTAGAGACTTCAAGATTTTCGCATTATTTAATTTAGAGACTCTAAAACTCCTGGCCTATTCCTTTAAAGAATTCGATAGTTTCGCTTTTTTAATTTTGAGACCCTAACTCTCGAGGTCTATTCCTTTAGAGACTTCAAGATTTTCGCCTTATTTAATTTAGAGACTCAAAATGTCCTGGCCTAGTCCTTTAGAGATCCCAAGAATTTCGCTTTATTTAATTCTGAGTCCCTATCTGTCCTGGCCTATTGCTTTAGAGACTCCAAGTGTTTCGCCTTATTTAATTTCGAGACTCTAAATGCCCTGGCCTTTTCCTTTAGAGACTCCAATTGATTCGCCTTATTCTTTTATAGACTCTAACGTTCCTGGCCTATTCCTTTAGAGATTCTAAGTGTTTCGCATTATTTAATTTAGAGATTTTATCTGTCGTGGCGTATTCCTTTAGAGACTCTAAGAGTTTCGCCTTATTAATTTATAGACTAAACATCCTGGCCTATTCCTTTACAGTCTCTAAGTGTTTCGCCTTATTAATTTGGAGACTAACTGTCCAGGCCTATTCCTTTAGGGACTCTAAGTGTTTCGCCTTATTAATTTAGAGACTAACTGTCCTGGCCTACTACTTTAGAGAATCCAAGAATTTTAGCCTTATTTAATTAAGAGACTTTAACTGTCCTGGCCTATTCCTTTAGAGACACTAAGAGATTCGCCTTATTTAATTTAGAGATTGTAACTGTCCTTGCCTATTCCTTTAGAGACACCAAGATTTCCGTCTTATTTAATTTAGAGACTCTAACTGCCCTGGCCTATTACTTTAGATACCACTAGAGTTTTGCCTTATATAATTTAGAGTCTCTAACTGTCCTGGCCTTTTCCTGTAGAGACATCAAGGGTTTCACCTTATTTAATTTAGAGACACTTACAGACCTGGACTTTTCCTTTAGAGACTCCAAGAGTTTCGCCTGATTTAATATAGAGACTCTAAACGTCCTGGCCTCTTCCTTTAGAGACTCCAAGATTTTCGCATTATTTAATTTAGAGACTCTAACTGTCCTGGCCTATTCCTTTAGAGACTCCAATGATTTCGCCTTTTTTAATTTAGAGACTCTAACTGTCCTTGCCTATTACTTTAGAGAATCCAACAGTTTCGCCTTATTTAATTTAGAGACTCTAAATGTCCTGGCCTATTACTTTAGATACTCCAAGTGTTTCGGTTTATTTAATTTAGAGAATCTAACTGTCCTGGCCTATTCCTTTAGAGACTCCAAGAGTTTCGCCTTATTTAATTTAGAGACTCTAATTGTCCTGGCCTATTCCTTTAGAGACACCAAGTGTTTCGCCTTATTCTTTTAGAGACTCTAACAGTCCTGGCCTATTCCTTTAGAGACTCTTAAAGTTTCGCCTTATTAATTAAGGGACTAACTGTCCTGGCCTACTCCTTTAGAGACTCTAAGTTTTCGCCTTATTTAATGTAGAGTCTTTAACTGCCCTGGCCTATTCCTTTAGAGACTCAAATGTTTTCGCCTTATTAATTTGGAGACTAACTGTCCAGGCCTATTCTTTTAGGGACTCTAAGTGTTTCGCCTTATTAATTTAGAGACTAACTGTCCTGGACTACTCCTTTAGAGACTCCTAGTGTCTCGCCTTATTTAATTTAGAGACTCTAAATGTCCAGGTCTCTTCCTTTAGAGACTTCAAGAGTTTCGCCTTATTAATTTACAGACTCTAACTGCCCTGGCCTATTCCTTTAGGGACTCCAAGTGTTTCGCCTTATTAATTTAGAGTCTATCTGTCCTGGCCTATTCCTTTAGAGACACCAAGTGTTTCGCATTTCTTAATTTAGAGACTCTAACTGTCCTGGCCTATTCCTTTAGAGAATCCAAGAGTTTCGCCTTATTTAATTTAGAGACTCAAACTGTCCTGGCCTTTTCCTTAAGAGTCTCCAAGTGATTCGCCTTATTTAATTTACAGGCTTTAATTGCCCTGGCCTATTCCTTTAGAGTTTCCAAGAGTTTCGCCTTATTTAACTTAGAGACTCTAACTGTCTAACTTAGAGATTCCAAGTGTTTCGCTTTATTAATTTAGAGTCCTACTGTCCAGGCCTGTTCCTTTAGAGACCACAAGTGTTTCGCCTTATTAAATTTAGAGACTCTAATTGTCCTAGTCTGTTCCTTTAGAGACTATAAGAATTTCGCCTTATTTAATTTAGAGTCTTTAACTGTCCTGGCCTATTCCTTTACATACTCCAAGAGTTTCGCCTTATTTAATTAAAGACTCTAACTGTCCTGGCATATTCCTTTAGAGACTCTAAGAGCTTCGCCTTATTAGTTTAGGGACTAATTCTCCTGGCCTATTCCTATAGAGTCTCTAAGAGATTCGCCTTATTAATTTAGAGTATAACTGTCCTGCCCTATTTCTTTGAGACTACAAGGGTTTCGCCTTATTTAATTTAGAGACACTAATGTCCTGGTCTATAACTTAGAGAACCTAAGATTTTCGCCTTATTTAATTTAGAGACTCTAAAAGTCCTGGCATATTCCTTTAAGGAATCCAAGGTTTTAACCTTATTTAATTTAGATACTCTAACTGTCCTGGCCTATTCCTTTAGAGACTCTAGGATTTTCGACTTATAAATGTAGAGACTAGCTGTCCTGGCATATTTCTTTGGAGATCCCACGTGTTTCGCCTTATTTAATTTAGAGACTCTAACCGTCCTGGCCTATTACTTTAGAGACACTAAGTGTTTCGCCTTATTTAATTTAGAGACTCTAACTATCCTGGCATGTTCCTTTAGAGACTATAAGAGTTTCGCCTTATTTAATTTTGAGACCCTAAATGTCCTGGCCTATTTCTTTAGAGACTCCAAGTTTTTCGCCTTATTTAATTTAGAGACTTTAACTGTCCTGGCCTATTCCTTTAGAGACTCCAAGTGTTTCGCCTTATTTAATTTAGAGACTCTAACTGTCCTGGCCTAATCCTTTAGAGACTCCAAGTGTTTCGCGTTATTTATTCGAGACTCTAACTCTAGTGCCCTATTCCTTTAGAGACTCTAAGAATTTCGCCTTATTAATTAAGAGACTAACTGTCCTGGCCTATTCCTTTAGAGACCCTAAGTGTTTCGCCTTATTTAATTTAGAGACTTTAATTTTCCTGGCCTATTACTTTAGAGGCTCTATGTGTTTCGCCTTATTAATTTAGAGACTAACACTCCTGGCCTATTCCTTTAGAGACTCTAAGATTTTCGCCTTATTAATTTGGAGACTAACTGTCCAGGCCTATTCCTTTAGGGACTCTAAGTGTCAGGCCTTATTATTTTAGAGACTAACTGTCCTGGCCTACGCCTTTAGAGACTCCAAGTGTTTCGCCTAATTTAATTTAGAGACACAAAATTTCCTGGTCTATTACTTTAGAGACTCAAAGTGTCTCGCCTTATTAATTTAGAGAATCTAGCTGCCCTGGCCTATTCCTTTAGAGACTCCAAGGTTTTCGCCTTATTATTTTAAAATCTACCAGTCCTGGCCTATTCCAATAGAGACTCCAAGTGATTCGCCTTATTTAATTTAGAGACTCTAACTGTCCTGGCCCATTCCTTTAGATAAACCAAGTGTTTCGCCTTATTTAATTTAAACACTCTACCTTTCCCGGCCTATTCCTTTAGAGACTCCAAGAGGTTCGCCTTATTTAATTTACAGACACTAACTGTCCTGGCCTATTCCTTTAGAGACTCCAAGAGTTTCGCCTTATTTAATTTACAGATTCTAACTGTCTTGGCCTATACTTTAGAGACTCTAAGTGTTTCGCCTTATTTAATTTAGAGACTCTAACTGTCCTGGCCTATTCCTTTAGAAACTCCAAGATTTTCGCCTTATTAAATTTAGAGACTCGCACTGTCCTGGCCTATTCCTTTAGAGACACCAAGTGTTTCGCCTTATTTAAATTAGAGACTCTAACTGTCCTGGCCTATTCCTTTAGAGACTCCAAGAGTTCCGCCGTATTTAATTTAGAAGACTCTAACTATCCTGGCGTATTCCTTTAGAGACAATAAGTGTTTCGCCTTATTTAATTTAGAGACTCTAACTGTCCTGGCCTATTCCTTTACAGACAACAAGTGTTTCGCCTTATTGAATTTAGAGACTCCATCAGTCCTTGCATATTCTTTAAGAGACTCTAAGAGTTTCGCCTTATTAGTTTAGAGACTAACAGTCCTTGCCTATTCCTTTAGAGAATCCAAGGGTTTCGCCGTATTTAATTTAGAGACTCTAACTGTACTGGACTATTCCTTTAGAGACTCTAAGACTTTCGCCTTATTAATTTAGAGACTAACTGTCCTGGCCTATTACTTTAGATACTCCGAGGTTTTAGCCTTATTTAATTTAGAGACTCTAACTATCCTGGCCTATTCCATTAGGGACTCCAAGTATTACGCCTTATTTAATTTAGAGACCCTAACAGTCCTGGCCCATTCCTTTAGAGACTCTAAGTGTTTCGCCAAATTAATTTAGAGACTAAATGTCCTGGCCTATACTTTAGAGCCTCTAAGTGTTTCGCCTTGTTTAATTTAGAGACTCTAAGGGTCCTGTCCTATTCCTTTGGAGACACTAAGTGTTTCGCCTTAATTTGGAGACTAACTGTCCAGGCCTATTTCTTTAGAGACTCTAAGTGTTTCGCCTTATTAATTTAGAGAATAACAGTCCTGGCCTACTACTTTAGAGACTCCAAGTTTTTAGCCTTACTTAATTCAGAGACTCTAACTGTCCTGGTCTATTCCTTTGGCTACTCCAAATGTTTCGCCTTATTAATTTAGAGACTCTAACTGGCCTGGCCTATTCCTTTAGAGACAGCAAGAATTTCGCCTTATTTAATTTAGAGACTCTAACTGTCCTGGCCTATTACTTTAGAGACAACAAGATTTTCGCCTTATTTAATTTAGAGACACTAACTGTCCTGGCCTATTCCTTTAGAGATTCCAAGAGTTTCGCCTTATTTAATTTACAGACTCTAACTGTCCTGGCCTATTTCTTTAGAGATTCCAAGATTTTCGCCTTATTTAATTTAGAGACTCTCACTGCCCTGGCCTATCCCTTTAGAGACTCAAAGACTTTCGCCTTATTAATTTAGAAACTCTAAATGTCCTGGCCTATTCCTTTAGAGAACCCAAGATTTTCGCATTATTTAATTTAGAGTCTAACCCTCCTGGCCTATTCCTTTAGAGACTCCCAGAGTTTCGGCTTATTTTATTAAGACTCTAAGAGTCCTGGCCTAATTCTTTAGAGACACCAATAGTTTCACCTTATTTAATATAGAGACTCTTAATGTCCTGGCCTATTACTTTAGAGACTCCAAGTGTTTCGCCTTATTTAATTTAGAGACTCTAAATGTCCTGGCCTATTCCTTTAGAGACTCCAATATTTTCGCCTTTTTTAATTTAGAGATTCTAACTGTCCTGGCCTATTCCTTTATAAACACCAAGAGTTTCGCCTTATTTAATTTAGAGTCTCTAACTGTCCTGGCCTATTCCTTTAGAGGCTCCAAGATTTTCGCCTTATTCTTTTAGAGACTAACTTTCCTGGCCTATTCCTTTAGAGACTCTAAGAGTATCCCCTTATTAATATAGAGACTAACTGTCCTGGCCTATGCATTTAGAGACTCTAAGTGTTTCGCTTTATTTAATTCAGAAACTTTAACTGTCCTGGCCTATTCCTTTAGAGACTCCAAGTGTTTCGCCTTATTTAATTTAGAGACTCTAACAGTCCTCGCCTATTCCTTTAGAGACTCCAAGATTTTCGCCTTATTTAATATAGAGACTCTAATTGTCCTGGCCTATTCCTTTAGAGACACCTAGAGTTTCGCCTTATTTAATATAGAGGCTCTAACTGTCCTGGTCTATTCCTTTAGAGACACCAAGAGTTTCGCCTTATTTAATTTAGAGACTCTAACTGTACTGGCCTATTCCTTTATGGCACCATGAGTTTCGCCTTATTTAATTTGGAGACTCTAACTGTACTGGTCTATTCCTTTAGAGACTCCAAGAGTTTCGCCTTATTTAATTTAGAGACTCTAAATATCCTGGCCTATTCCTTTAGAGAATCCAATGGTTTCGCCTTCTTTAATTTAGAGACTCTAACAGCCCTGGCCTATTCCTTTAGAGACACAAAGAGTTCCGCCTTATTTAATATAGAGACTTTAACTGCCCTGGCCTATTCCTTTAGAGACTCCCAGAATTTCGCCTTATTTAATTTAGAGACTCTAACTCTCCTGGCCTATTCCTTTAGAGAATCGAATAGATAAGCCTTATTTAATTTAGAGACACTAAATGTCCTGGCCTATTCCTTTAGAGACCCCAAGAGTTTCGCCTTAATTAATTTAGAGACTCTATCTTTCCTGGCCTATTCCTTTAGAGACTCCAAGCGTTTCGCCTTATTTAATTTAGAGACTCTAACTTTCCTGGCCTATTACATTAGAGATTCCAAGAGTTTCGCCTTATTTAATTTAGAAACTCTAACTCTCCTGGCCTATTCCTTTAGAGACTCCAAGAATTTCGCCTTATTCTTTTAGAGACTCTAAGTGTCCTGGCCTATTCATTTAGAAACTCCAAGGGTTTCGCCTTATTAACTCAGAGACTAACTGTCTTGGCCTATTTTTTAGAGACTCTAAGTGTTTCGCCTTATTAATTTGGAGACTAACAGTCCAGGACTAGTCTTTTAGAGACTCTAATTTTTTCGCCTTATTAAGTTAGAGACTAACTGTCCTGGCCTACAATTTAGAGATTCCAAGGGTTTCGCCTTATTTAATTTAGAGACTCTAAGTGACTTGGTCTAGTTCTTTAGAGACTCCAAGTTTTTCGCATTATTAATTTAGAGTCTAACTGTCCTGTCCTATTCCTTTACAGACTCCAAGGGTATCGCCTTATTTAATTTAGCGGCTCTAAATGTCCTGGCCTATTCCTTTAGATACTCCAAGATTTTCGCCTTATTTAATTTAGAGACTTTATCTGTCTTGGCCCATTCCTTTAAAGACTCCAAGTGTTTCGCCTTATTTGTTTTACAGACTCTAACTCTTCTGGAGTAATACTTTAAAGACTGCAAGTGTTTCGCCTTATTTAATTTAGAGTCTCTAACTGTTCTGGCCTATTTCTATAGAGTCTCCAAGAGTTTCGACTTATTAACTTAGAGACTGTCCTGGCCTATTCCTTTAGAGACTCCAAAATTTACGTCTTATTTAATTTAGAAAATCTAACTCTCATGGCTTTTTCCTTTAGAGGCTGCAAGTGTTTCGCCTTATTTAAATTACAAACTCAAAAATCCTGGCCTATTACTTTAGAGAATTCAAGCGTTTCGCCTTGTTTAATTTAGACACTCTAGCTGTCCTGGCCTAATCCAATAGAGATTCCAAGAGTTTCGCCTCATTTAATTTAGAGACAATAAATGTCCTGGCCTATTCCTTTAGAGACACCAAGAGTTTCGTCTTATTAATTTAGAGACTCTAACTGTCCTGGCCTATTCCTTTAGAGACTCCAAGAGTTTCGCCTTATTTAATTTACAGACTCTAACTCCCCTGTTCTATTACATTACAGACACCAAGAGTTTCGCCTTATTCAATTTACAGACTCTAAATCTCTTTGCCTATTCCTTTAGAGACTCTACGAGTTTCGCCTTTTTAATTTAGAGACTAACTCTCCTGGCCTATTCCTTTGGAGAAACCAAGTGTTTCGCCTTATTTAATTTACAGACTTTAACTGTCCTGGCCTATTCCTTTAGAAACTCTACGAGTTTCGCCTTATTTAATTTACAGACACTAACTGTCCTGGCCTATTCCTTTAGAGACACCAAGAGTTTCGCCTTATTTAATTTAGAGACTATAACTTTCCAGGCCTATTCTTATAGAGACTCCAAGTGTTTCGCCTTATTTAATTTAGAGACTCTAAATTTCCTAGTCTATTCCTTTAGAGAAGCCAAGTGTTTCGCAATATTAATTTAGAGACTCTAACTGTCCTAGCCTATTCCTTTAGAGACTCCAAGAATTTCGCCTTTTAATTTAGAGACTAACTGTCCTGGTCTATTACATTAGAGACTCCAAGTGTTTCGCCTTATTTAATATAGAGACTCTAACTGTCCTGGCCTATTCCTTTAGAGACTCCAAGGATTTCGCCTTATTTAATTTAGAGATTCTGTCCTGGCCTATTCATTTAGAGACACCAAGATTTTCGTCATATTTAATTTAGAGTCTCTAACTGTCCTGGCCTATTACTTTAGAGACTACAAGTGTTTTGCCTTATTTAATTTATAGACTCAAACTGTCCTGGCCTATTACTTTAGAGACTCTATGTATTTCGCCTAATTCTTATAGAGACTCCAACTTTCCTGGCCTATTCCTTTAGAGATTCCAAGATTAGCACCTTATATAATTTAGAGACTCTGACGGTCCTGACCTATTCCATTAGAGACTCCAAGAGTTTCGTCTTATTGTTTTAGAGAATCTAACTGTCCTGGCCTATACCTTTACAGACAAAAGAATTTCGCCTTATATAATTTAGAGAATCTAACTGTACTGGCCTATTCGTTTAGAGAATCCAAGAATATCGCCTTATTTAATTTAGAGACTCTAACTGTCCTGGCCTATTCCTTTAGAGACACCAAGATTTCCGCCCTCTTTAATTTAGAGACTCTGTCTTGGTCAATTCCTTTAGAGACACGAAGAGTTTCGCCTTATTTAATTTAGAAACTCTAACAGTCCTGGCATATTCCTTCAGAGACCCCAAGTGTTTCCCCTCATTTAATATAGAGACTCTAACTTTCCTGGCCTATTCCTTTTGAGACTCCGAGTGTTTCGCCTTATTTAATTTAGAGACTCTAACAGTACTGGCCTATTCCTTTATAGAGTCCAATAGTTTCGCCTTATTTAATTTAGAGACTCTAACTGTCCTGGCCAATTACTTTAGAGACTCTAAGTTTTTCGCTTTATTTAATTTATAGACTCTAACTGTCCTGGCCTATTCCTTTAGAGACTCCAAGGGTTTCGCCTTATTTGATTTAGAGACTCTAACTGTATTGGCCATTACTTTAAGAGAATCCAAGAGTTTCGCCTTCTTTAATTTAGAGACTCTAACTTTCCTGGCCTATTCCTTTAGAGGCTCCAAGATTTTTGCCTTATTATTTTAGCGACTATAACTGTCCTGGCCTATTCCTTTAGAGACTCTAAAGGTTTCGCCTTATTAATTTAGAGACTAACTGTCCTGGCCTATTCCTTTAGAGACTCTAAGAGTTTCGCCTTATTAATTTGGAGACTAACTGTCCAGGCCTATTGCTTTAGAGACTCTAAGTGTTTCGCCTTTTTAATTTAGAGACTAACTGTCCTGGCCTACTTCTTTAGTGAATCCAAGTGTTTCGCCTTTTTTAATTTAGAGACTATAAATTTCCTGGTCTATTCCTTTAGAGACTCCAAGAGTTTCGCCTTATTAATTTAGAGTGTAACTGTCCTGGTCTATTCCTTTGGAGACTCCAAGATTTTCGCCTTATTTAATTTAGAGACTCTAATTGTTCTGCCATACTCCTTTAGAGAATCTAAGAGTTTCGCCTTATTTAATTTAGAGACTCTAACTCTCCTGGCCTATTCTTTTAGAGTCTCCAAGTGCTTCGTCTTATTAATTTAGAGACTAACTGTCCTGGCCTATTTCTTTAGAGACTCCAAGATTGTCGCCTTATTTAATTTAGAGACTCTAACTGTCCTGGCTTTTTCCTTTAGAGACTCCAAGTTTTTCGCCTTATTTAATTTACAGACTCTAACAATCGTGGCCCTTCCATTAGAGAATCCAAGAGTTTCGCCTTATTTAATTTAGAGACTCTAACAGTTCTGGCCTATTCCTTTAGAGACTACAAGGGTTTCGCCTTATTTAATTTACAGACTCGAACTCTCCTGGCCTATTCCTTTAGAGACACCAAGAGTTTCGCCTTATTCAATTTACAGACTCTAACTCTCCTGGCCTATTACTTTAGAGACTCTAAGAGTTTCGCCTCATTAATTTAGAGACTAACAGTCCTGGCATATTCCTTTGGAGATTTCAAGTGTTTGGCCTTATTTAATTTACAAACTCTAACTGTCCTGGCCTATTCCTTTACAGACTCCATGAGTTTCGACTTATTTAATTTACAGACTCTAACTGTCCTGGCCTATTCCTTTAGAGACCCTAAGAGTTTCGCCTTATTTAATATAGAGACTCTAACAGTCCTGCCCTATTCCTTTAGAGATTCGAAGAGTTTCGCCTTATTTAATGTAGAGAATCTAACTGTCCTGGCCTATTCCTTTAGAGACACCAAGTGTTTCGCCTTATTCTTTTAGAGACTCTATCTGTCCTGGCCTATTCCTTTAGAGACTCCAAGAGTATCGCCTTATTTAATTAAGAGACTCTAACTGTCGTGGCTATTCCTTTAGAGACTCCAAGAGTTTTGCCTTATTTAATTTAGAGACTCTAACTGTCCTGGCCTATTCCTTTACAGACACCAAGAGTTTCGCCTTATTTAATTTAGAGACACTAAGTGTCTTGGCCTATTCCTTTAGAGATTCCAAGAGTTTCGACTTATTTAATTTAGAGACTCTAACCGTCCTGGCCTATTCCTTTAGAGACTCTAAGTTTATCGCCTTATTCATTTAAGAGACACTAACTGTCCTGGCCTATTACTTTAGAGACTCCAAGAGTTTCACCTTATTTAATTTAGAGACTCTAACTGTCCTGGCCTATTCCTTTAGAGACTCCAAGAGTTTCGCCTTATTTCATTTACAGACTCTAAATGTCCTGGCCTTTTCCTTTAGAGACTACAAGATTTTCGCCTTATTTAATTTAGAGACTAACTGTCCTGGCCTTTTCCTTTAAAGACTCCAAGATATTCGCCTTATTCTTTTAGAGACTGTAACTGTCCTGTCCTATTTTTTTAGAGACACCAAGATTTTCGCCTCATTTAATTTAGAGACACGAACTCTCCTGGCCTATTTCTTTAGAGACACCCAGAGTTTCGCCTTATTCTTTTAGACACTCTAACTGTCCTAACCTATTCCTTTAGAGAATCCAAGAGTTTCGCCTAATTTAATTTAGAGACTCTAAATGTCCTGGCCTATTCCTTTAGAGACACCAAGAGTTTGCCTTATTCAATTTACAGACTCTAACTGTCCTGGCCTATACCTTTAGAGACTCTAAGGGTTTCGCCTTATTAATTTAGATACTAACTGTCCTGGCATATTCCTTTGGAGACAAAATGGTTTCGCCTTATTTAATTTACAGTCTCTAAGTGTCCTGGCCTATTACTTTAGAGACTGTAAGAGTTTCGCCTTATTTAATTTACTGACGCTAACTGTCCTGGCCTATTCCATTAGAGAATCCAAGTGTTTCGCCTTATTTAATTTACAGACTCTGTATTGGCCTATTCCTTTAGAGACTCCAAGAGTTTCGCCTTATTCTTTTAGAAACTCTAACTGTCCTGGCCTATTCCTTTAGAGACTTCAAGAGTTCCGTCTTATTTAATTTAGAGGCTCTAACTGACCTGGCCTATTACTTTAGAGACACCAAGTGTTTCGCCTTATTTTATTTAGAGATTCTAGCCGTCCTGGCCTATTCCTTTAGAGACCCAGAGAGTTTCGCCTTATTTAATTTAGAGACTGTAACTGTCCTGGACTATTCCTTTAGAGACTCCAAGATTTTCGCCTTATTTAATTAACAGACTCTAACTGTAATGGCCTATTACTTTAGAGACTCTAAGAGTTTCTCCTTATTCAATTTAGAGACTCTAAATATCCTGGCCTATTCCTTTAGAGACTCCAAGAATTTCGCCTTATTTAATTTAGACTCTAACTCTCCTGGCCTATTCCTTTAGAGACTCCAAGACTTTCGTCTTATTTTTTAGAGACTGTAAATGTCCTGGCCTATTCCTTTAGAGACACCAAGAGTTTCGCCTTATTTAATTTAGAGACACGAACTCTCCTGGCCTATTTCTTTAGAGACACCCAGAGTTTCGCCTTATACTTTTAGACACTCTAACTGTCCTGACCTATTCCTTTAGAGACACCAAGTGTTTCGCCTTATTTTATTTAGAGAATCTGTCTTGGCCTATTCCTTAAAGACACCAAGTGCATCGCCTTATTTCATTTAGAGACTCTATCCCTCCAGGACTATTAATTTAGAGACACCAAGTGTTTCGCCTTATTCCATTTACCCACTCTAAATGTCCTGGCCTATTACTTTACAGACTCTAAGCGTTTGGCTTTATTAATTTAGAGAATAACAGTCCTGGCATATTAATTTGGAGACTCCTAGTGTTTCGCCTTATTTAATTTACAGACTCTAACTGCCCTGGCCTATTCATTTATTGACACTAAGAATTTCGCCTTATTTAATTTAGAGACTCTAACTGTCCTCGTCTATAACTCTAGACACCCGAAGTGTTTCGCCTTATTTTATTTACAGACTCTAACTGTCCTGGCCTATATCTTTAGAGACTCTAAGAGTTTCGCCTTATTCAATTTAGAGACTCTAACTCTCCTGGCCTATTCCTTTAGAGACTCCAAGTTTTTGGCCTTATTTAATTTAGAGACTTTAATTGTCCTGGCCTATTACTTTAGAGACTACAAGTGTTACGCCTTATTTAATTTAGAGACTTTAACTGTCGTGGCCAATTCCTTTAGAGACTCCAAGAGTTTCGCCTTAATTAATTTAGAGACTTTAACTGTCCTCGCCTATTCCTTTAGAGAACGCAAGGGTTTCGCCTTATTTAATATAGAGATTCTAAGTGTCCGGGCCTATTCCTTTAGAGACTCCAAGAGGTTCGCCCTATATAATTTAGAGACTGTAACTTTCCTGGCCTATTCCTTTACAGACTCAAAGGATTTCGCCTTATTCAATTTAGAGACTCTAACTGTCCTGGCCTATTACTTTAAAGACACCAAGTGTTTCGCCTTATTTAATTTAGAGACATTAAGTGTCCTGGCCAATTCCTTTACAGACCACAAGAATTTCGCCTTATTTAATTTAGTGACTCCAACTGTCCTGGCCTATTCCTTTAGAGACTACAAGTGTTTCGCCTTATTTAATTTAAAGACTCTAACAGTCCTGGCCTAATACTTTAGAGAATCCAAGACCTTCGCCTTACTTAAATTAGAGACTCTAACTCTCCTTGCCTATTCCTTTAGAGACTCCAAGTGTTTAGCCTTATTCTTTTAGAGACACTAACTGACTTGGCCTATTCCTTTGCAGACTCCAAGAGTTTCGCCTTATTTAATTTAGAGACACTCACTATCCTGGCCTATTTCATTAGAGACTCCCAGAGTTTTGCCTTATTCTTTTAGAGACCCTAAGTGTCATGTCCTATTCCTTTAGAGACTCCAAGTGTTTCGCCTTTTTTTAATTATAGACTCTAACTGTCCTGGCCTATTCTTTATAGATTCCAAGAGTTTCGCCTTATTTAATATAGAGACTCTAACTGTTCTGGCCTATTCCTTTAGAGACCCCAAAGATTTTCGCCTTATTTATTTTAGAGAATCTAACTGTCCTGGCCTATTATTTTATTGATACCAAGAGGTTCGCCTTATTTAATGTAGAGACTCAAACTCTCCTGGCCTATTCCTTTAGAGACTCCAAGAGTTTCGCCTTATTTAATTTACAGACACTAAATGTCCTGGCCTATTCTTTAGCGACTCCAAGAATTTCGCCTTATTGAATTTAGAGACTCTAACTCTCCTGGCCTATTCCTTTAGAAACTCCAAGTGTTTCGCCTTATTCTTTTAAAGACTCTATCTGTCCTGGCCTATTCCTTTAGAGACTCCAAGAGTTTCGCTTTATTTAATTTAGAGACCATAACGGTCCTGGCCTATTTCTATAGAGACTCCAAGATTTTCGCCTTTTTCTTTTAGAGACTCTAACTTTCCTGGCCTAATCCTTTAGAGACCCCAAAATTTCGTCTTATTTAATTTAGAGACTCTAACTGTCCTGGCCTATTCCTTTAGAGACACCAAGAATTTCGCCTTATTTAATTTAAAGACTCTAACTGTCCTGGCCTTTGCCTTTAGTGACTCCAAGTGTTTCTCCTTATTTAATTTAGAGACTCCAACAGTCCTGGCATAATCCTTTAGAGGCTCCAAGAGTTTCGCCTTATTTAATTTAGAGACTCTAACTGTCCTGGCCTATTCCTTTAGAGACTCCAAGAATTTCCCCTTATTTCATTTAGAGACTCTAACTGACCTGGCCTATTCCTTTAGAGACCCCAATAGTTTCGCCTTATTTAATTTAGAGACTCTAACTGTCCAGGCCTATTCCTTTAAAGACTCCAAGTGTTTAGTCTTATTTAATTTAGAGACTCTAAATGTCCTGGCCAATTCTTTAAGAAACCCCACGTTTTTGGCCTTATTTAAATTAGAGACTTTAACTCTCCTGGCCTATTCCTTTAGAGACCCCAAGAGTGTCGCCTTATTTAATTTAGAGACACTAACTGTCCTGGCCTATTCCTTTAGAGACTCCAAGAGTTTCGCCTTATTTAAATTAGAGACACTAACTGTCCTGGCCTATTTATTTAGAGACTCCCAGAATTTCGCCTTATTCTTTTAGAGACTCCAAGAGTTTCGCCTTATTTAATTTAGAGACTCTAATTGTCCTGGCCTATTCCTTTAGAGACTCCAAGACTTTCGCCTTATTTAATTTAGAGACTCTAACTGTCCTGACCTATTCATTTAGAGGCTCCAAGATTTCCGCCTTATTTATTTTAGAGACTGTAACTGTCCAGGCCTATTACTTAAGAGTCTCCAAGTTTTTCGCCTTATTTAATGTAGAGACTCTAACTGTCCTAGCCCATTCCTTTAGACACTTCAAGAGTTTCGCCTTATTTAATTTACAGACTCTAACTGTCCTGGCCTATTCCTTCAGCGAATCCAAGAATTTCGCCTTATTTATTTTAGGGACTCTAACTGTCCTGGCGTATTCCTTTAGAGACTCCAAGATTTTCGCCCTTTTCTTTTAGAGACAATAACTGTCCTGGCCTATTTTTTAGATACTCCAAGATTTTCGCCTTATTTAATTTAGAGACTCTAACGGTCCTGGCCTATTCGTTTAGAGACCCCAAGATTTTCGCTTCATTTAATTTAGGGACTCTAACTGTCCTGGCCTATTCCTTTAGAGACTCCAAGAGATTCGTCTTATTAAATTTAGAGACACTAATTGCCCTGGCCTATCCTTTTAGACAAAACAAGAGTTTCGCCTTATTTAATTTAGAGACAGTAACTGTCCTGGCTTATTCCTTTAGAGACACCAAGAGTTTCGCTTTATTTAATTTAGAGGCTTTAACTGTCCTGGCCTATTCCGTTAGAGTCTCCAAGAGTTTCGCCTTATTTAAATTAGAGACACTAACTGTCCTGGCCTATTCCTTTAGAGGCTACAAGACTTTCGCCTCATTTAATTTAGAGACACTAACTGTCCATGCCTATTCCTTTAGAGACTCGAAGAGTTTCGCCTTATTTAATTTAGAGTCTCTAACTGTCCTGGCCTCTTCCTTTAAAGAATCCAAGTGTTTCGCCTTATTTAATTTAGAGACAATAACTTTCTTGGCCTATTCCTTTAGAAGCTCTAAGGATTTCGCCTTATTCTTTTAGAGACTAATTTTCGTGGCCTAATACTTTAGAGACTCTAAGGGTTTCGCCTTATTCTTTTAGAGACACTAACTGTCCTGGCCTATTCCTTTAGAGACTCGAAGAATTTCGCCTTATTTAATTTAGAGATTCTAACAGTCCTGGCCTATTCCTTTAGTGACTCTAAGGGTTTCGACTTATTCTTTTAGAGACTCTAACTGTCCTGGCCTCTTCCTTTAGAGACTCCAAGAGTTTCGCCTTATTTAATTTAGAGACTAACTGTCCTGGCCTATTATTTAGAGAATATAAGAGGTTCACTTTATTTAATTTATAGATTCTAACTGGCCTGGCCTATTCCTTTAGAGACTCTAAGTGTTTCGCCTTATTTAATTTAGAGATTCAAACTGTCCAGGTCTATCCCTTTAGAGACCCTAAGAGTTTCGACTTATTTAATTTAGAGATTCTAACTGTCCTGGCCTATTCCTTTAGAGACTCTAAGAGTTTCGCCATATTTAATCTAGAGTATCTAACTGTCCTGGCCTATTTCTTTAGAGACTCCAAAAGTTTCGACTTATTTTATATAGAGGCTCTAACTGTCCTGGCCTATTCCTTTAGAGACTCCAAGAATTTCGCGTTATTTAATTTAGAGACAATAACTGTCCCGGCCTATTCCTTTAGAGTCTCTAAGAGTTTCGCCTTATTCCTTTAGAGACCCTAACTGTCCTGGACTATTCCTTTAGAGACACTAAGAGTATCGCCTTATTTAATTTAGAGACTCCAACTGACCTCGCCTATTCTTTTAGAGATCCTAAGGGTTTCGCCTCATTCTTTTAGAGACCCTAACTGTCCTGGCCTATTCCTTTAGACACACCAAGTGTTTCGCCTTATTTAATTTAGAGACTCTAACTGCCCTGGCCTATTCCTCTAGAGACTCCAAGAATTTCGCCTTATTTATTTTAGAGACACTAACTGTCCGGCCTATTCCTTTAGAGTCTCTAGGGTTTCGCCTTATTCTTTTAGAGACCCTAAATGTCCTGGCCTATTCTTTTAGAGCCACCAAGATTTTCGCCTTATTTAAATTAGAGACTTTAACTGTCCTGGCCTATTCCTATAGAGAGTCCAAGAGTTTCGCCTTATTTAATTTATAGACACTAACCGTCCTGGTCTATTCCTTTAGAGACTCTAAGGGTTTCGCCTTATTCTTTTAGAGACCCTAACTGTCCTGGCCTATTCCTTTAGAGACTCCAAGTGTTTCGCCTTATTTAATTTAGAGATTCTAACTGCCCTGGCCTATACCTTTACAGACTCCTAGCGTTTCGCCTTATCTAATTTAGAGACTAACTGTCCTGGCCTATTCCTTTAGAGACTCCAAGAGTTTGGCCTTATTTAATTTTGAGACTCTAACTGCCCAGGCCTAATTCTTTAGAGACTCCAAGAGTTTGGCCTTATTTAATTTTGAGACTCTAACTGCCCAGGCCTAATTCTTTAGAGACTCCAAGAGTTTCGTCTTATTTAATTTAGAGACTCTAACTGTCCTGGCCTATTTCTTTAGAGACTCCAAGAGTTTCGCCTTATAATTTAGAGTCTCTAACTGTCCTGGCCTATTCCTTTAGAGACACCAAGTGTTTCGCCTTATTTAATTTAGAGACTCCAACTGTCCTGGCCTATTCCTTTAGAGATTCCAAGAGTTTCGTCTTATTTAATTTAGAGTCTCTAACAGTCCTGGCTTATTCCTTTAGAGACTTCAAGATTTTCGCCTTATTCTTTTAGAGATTCTAAATGTCCTGGCCTATTCCTTTCGAGACTTCAAGATTTTCGCCTTATTTAATTTAGAGACTCTAACTGTCCTGGCCTATTCCTTTAGAGACTCGAAGAAATTCGCCTAATTTAATTTAGAGACTGTATCTTTCCTGGCCTATACCTTTAGAGACTCCAAGCGTTTCGCCTTATTCTTTTAGAGACCCTAATTGTCCTGACCTATTCCTTTAGAGACTCCAAGAGTTTCGCCTTATTTAATTTAGAGACTCTAACTGTCCTGGCCTATTCCTTTAGAGACTCCAAGAGTTTCGCCTTATTTCATTTAGAGAATCTAACTGTCCTGGCCTATTCCTTTAGAGACTCCAGGAGTTTCGCCTTATTCTTTTAGAGACTCTAACTGTCCTGGCCTATTACTGTAGAGACTCCATAAGTTTCGCCTTATTTAATTTAGAGACTCTATCTGTTCTGGCCTATTCCTTTAGAGTCTCCAAGAGTTTCGCCTTATTTCATTTAGAGAATCTAACTGTCCTGGCCTATTCCTTTAGAGACTCCAAGAGTTTCGCCTCATTCTTTTAGAGACTCTAAATATCCTGGCCTATTCCTTTAGAGACTTCAAGAGTTTCGCCTTATTTAATTTAGAGACTCTAACTGTCCTGGCCTATTCCTTTAGAGACTCGAAGAAATTCGCCTAATTTAATTTAGAGTCTGTATCTGTCCTGACCTATAACTTTAGAGACTCCAAGCGTTTCGCCTTATTCTTTTAGAGACTCTAATTGTCCTGACCTATTCCTTTAGAGACTCCAAGAGTTTCGCCTTATTTAATTTAATGACTCTAACTGTCCTGGCCTATTCCTTTAGAGACCCCAAGAGTTTCGCCTTATTTAATTTAGAGACACTAACTCTCCTGGCCTATTCCTATAGAGGCTCCAAGAGTTTCGCATTATCTAATTTAGAGACTCTAACTGTCGTGGCCTATTCCTTTCGAGCCTCTAACTGTCCTGGCCTATTCCTTTAGAGACTCCAAGAGTTACGCTTTATTTAATTTGCACATGGCTATATTCTATGTTGCAAACTCCACACAATCCACCGGTAATCCGTTTTGAAGTGCGATAATGTCAGTTTTGGTCGAAATGTAAACAAGTATTTGAATAACATTTTTCTATAAAGGCTTTAGTATATTATTATTGTTAATATTATTACAATTACACTTGAAGAAGCGGCAACGAGGTCGACAGCTCTGGAGTATTACTAGAATATAATGTCACTCAAATGTACTGCAATGGAGAGTACCGATGAATATTAAGAAAAATATAAAATATTTGAAAATGATTTTCAGTCTCTTGTTGATTTTAGGCATTAATAATATAGCGCATAATAATTCCAACATCACACATCACTGTTCGCCGAGTACAGCACAGATAACAACGACGATCAACGCCAGTAATTGACCAGCTTGTATTCTCTTTTAGGAAGTCTCAAAATTTACAATAATATGTATACACAGGATATTACTGAATAGTTTGGAAAATCAATCAGAGATTGTGAGAGTAAAAGCGGCTTCTAAATTAGTTTGAATAATTTGGGGTCGTTTAATAAGAAATCTAATGAATGAAAGCGGATCCGTCAGCTAGAATATTATCAGTGTGTGTATATATTCAAAATAAGCCAGGTGAATTTGCTCCCGTACACAGCGGATATTGTGCGTCACTTCAAGCATTACAATGAACATACAGTCAGCCAGTTCGACAGCTCTTCTGAATAATTCGATAATATTAACACAGAAATTTACAAGAGAAGGTGAATTATAGAAATAAATAAAAACCGATAAGAAGAAATTTTAAATGATCCTTTGGTCTGGTATTTTTTAAGTACTTGATGCTAAGAGGTCTGTGGAAACCGTGCAGCACGTAAATTATTTGGAATTTACATCACGGAGGAAAACTTATACTTCGTTTTCTCACTTCAACTACTCTCAATTCCTAGTACCAATGGACGGGTAACAAATTGTGCGTCAAATTAATTCACATTACCGTCGCAAACGTGTCATTCTTATCACAGCAAACTGTGTTCTCCTCTCTGAGTTACGGACTGAATGTACTGTAGAATAGTTTTAATTTTCATACGAAAAGTTTTCATTTCTACCGCCTCGACCATTATAATTTCCTGATAATATCGGTGCACAAAAATTGGGTATAGTTTGTGGTAATTAATCCGAGCTACTGGCCAGTGTCCTTTGTAGTATCATACAGTATTAATATACGAGAACGAAGAAGAAGACGTAAGCAGCTACTGGATAAAATTTTGGACAAAGCATTATGATGGAAATTTAAATAAGGAGCAACAGATCGACCTCTTTGGAGAACTCGCTTTGGAATGGACTATGGACCGAACTGACGTAAAGCACTGGGGGAAAAAACAGAGGAAGATGAGGATGAAGAAGAAGACGTTAGCAGCTACTGGATAAATTTTGAACGAAGGATTATTCTGGAAATTTAAATACAAGCCAATAGATCGACCTATTTGCATAACTTCTTTTGGAATGGACAATGGACCAAACTGATGTATCACACTGATGGAAAGACAGAGGGTAGGCGAGGATGAAGAAGAAGACGTAAGTAGCTACTGGATAAAATTTTGGAAAAAATGATTTTTCTGGAAAATGAAATACGAAAGTACAGGTAGTCCTCTCTGGAGAACAGGCTGTTGAAGGGACTATAGGCCGAACTGACGCAACACACAGAAGGAAATACAGGAGGACGAAGAAGAAGACTTAAGCAGCTACTGGATATACCTTCTGACAAGGAGTATTCCGGGTCACATCGACCTCTGTGAAGAAGTCGCTTTTTAATTGACTATGGACCAAACTGTCGTAAGACAATGACGCAAAGACAGAAGGAAGTTGAGGATGAAGAAGAAGACGTAAGCAGCTACAGGATAAAATTTGGGACAAGTGATTATTGGGGAAACTGAAATACGAAACATGAGATCGACCTCTGTGGAGAACTAGTTTTGGAATGGACTGTGGTCCAACTTTGGTAACACACTGAAGGAAATGTAGGGGGAGGATGATGATTATGAAGAAGAAGACGTAAGCAGCTACTAGATAAATGTTTCGACAAAGAAATTATTCTAGAAATTGCAATACGAAGCAACAGATCGACATCTGTGGATCACTCGCTTTGGAAGGGACTATGTACCGACCGTTCTTTAAACACTGAATGAATGAAAGAGGAAAGATGAGGACGAG
>Ga0268261_10000275_pt1 | contig 31673 bp, 17 predicted proteins | sample TergutNc150P1_FD_190353 | JGI IMG/M metagenome (GOLD analysis project Ga0268261, IMG submission 190353) | Nasutitermes corniger P1 segment gut microbial community from laboratory colony in Florida, USA - Nc150 P1 (SPAdes) (version 2) | ecosystem: Host-associated > Arthropoda: Insects >... | reverse complement strand
TGACGCTTCTGTCAAGCGGTTGGCAACTACACATCCAGCTGATCCTGCTCCCACAATTATGAAATCGTATTCTGGAAGACTGTTGATTTCATCCCGGGGCTCTTCTGAAGCATACTTAGCCACGTCTAACAGGTACTTCAATAATTCTACCGTCAAACCCCGGTTGGCATTCTGAGCGCAAATGATGTTGAAGAGAACAGATGTTATGAAGAACAGGACATGACTTGAGTTCTTCATGGTTTAACATGAAGATATCTGAGAAACCTGAAACAGGATAAGAGTAATGAATCAACAAATTCTCATAAAGCTGCAGTTTACTGAAATTATAACATAGCATTATTACTTCGCCTGCTGTAATTCTAGGAATTCTAAGTAGCAAGGTGTTTAAGTGTAACGTACAGGCAGTAAGTCACACATTGTTCTTTTTGACACAAAACTGAGGGCAGCGTACGGCGTTTGGTTATCAGCGGCTGTTCTATAACTGATGTCGTCCGCTCTACGGCGAGCAGTCCCGATATAACGCAGGTCTCACGAAACTGATTAAGCCTTGTGGAGATCATATGACTTTATAGATAAATAAACAGCAATGTAGTAAGTGTGGTTTTGTAGATTCTATGAGAGAGTTCCGCGTTCGGATGGACACTAAGTATGAATTTTGTGGTGAAATGTTCACTTGCATCTGTTTACATTTGAATATACTCTTAGAAAGAAATTCAGTATTTTTTGAGAGCAAATACAACATTTTTATCAAATATACATACATACATACATACATACATACATACATACATACATACCTACATACATACATACATACATACATACATACATACATACATACCTACATACATACATACATACATACATACATACATACATACATACATACATACATACATACATACATACATACATACATACATACATACATACATACATACATACGTACATATACTGAAGACTCGGAAGTTTGCGGGTTCGATTCCCTATGGTGTCACTGGAATTTTTTATTGACATAAACCTTCCGGCTGCACTATGTCACTTGGGTCGACTCAGCCTCCAACTGAAATGAGTACCAGGAATACTACCTGGGGTAAAGCGGCTGGCGCATAGGGCTAATAATCTTACCACCTTTCTGTGCCGATTATATTGAAATCTGGAAAACTCAACTTCCTGGAACCTTCAGGCCCTCTCCAGGCATGTTACAGGGATTGCTTTACCTTTACCTTAACAGAAGATAGTTTTCTGTCATGCTACTCCAGTATCTTCAAACTTTGAATGTTTTCTTGCAAATGAAGAGGAAATCAGTGTTGGAATGTTTATTAAAATATGTTAATTATACGGAACAAGTATTTATAGGCACATTAAGTTTACTGAAAGATTATCTTTCGTTTTAGTATAATGTGTGTATTTTCTTGTTTTATTTTTAAGGTTGGTGTATTATTTACTTCGATTACGTCTTGATTTTCATGGATCCGTACATCGTAATATAAATCGTATAGAAATAACCAACAAGATGCGACCGTGTAGTAAAATTTATTATTCCAATGTTTCTTAATTGCTCAACAAGTTTCGTGCGACACACTTCTCATTATCAGGAGTTCAAAAACTGTAATTGCAGCCTCTGGTTTTACATACGTTTCTGATTGCCGGCAGCTGTCATAGCTCAGCCATGACAGCTGCCGGCAATCAGAAATGTATGTAAAACCAGAGACTGCACTTACAATTTTTGAGCTCCTGATAATGAGCAGGTTGTCGCTCGAAACATGCTGAGCAATTAAGAAACATTGGAATAATAAATTCTACTACACAGTCGCATCTTGTTGGTTATTTATATAAGATTCGATTACTTCTATTCCTAATACATCTGTCATCTTAACTAAAATTAAATTAATTATATGCTTGTTAAAACAAGCAAGGTGTTCATATCCTTTAGGGTCGTAATATTGTCACACAGCACTTGTTCTTGTATTTTATCGTAAGAATTGTAATTTTACCTTATTTTTTGCTTGCACACTTCAGGTTAATTACGCATATAAACTGATAGATATTTCATTAGTTTTTGTTAATTAAAACATTTCCTTCGCAGTTTCTGTTTTTAAATTATTTCCGGTTGTTTAATCAACTTGTCTTAATTTTAGTGTTTCTATGGCAGTTTCATAAATTTCCTTGCAAGATCCCTGCATCAGTGTCAAACTTCTGCTTGTTTAAAACCGTCAGCGTGAATACACTTACACGTAAGTGTGAAATGAATTTGAAATTTAGCATATTAGGAAGCTTCGAATAATATAGATGAAAAATATGTCCTTATATTTGCCATATAACCATATGCAGAGGAAATTATGGGGATCATCACTGTGGATTCCGACGCAATAGATCAACTACTGATCACATAACATTACGTCTTAGACCTCCTGCTCATCTTCAGGAGTTCTAAGTCGTAATTGTATATATGCAGCCTCTTGTATCGCCACTCTCTGCAGTTTCTTCGTGGTTAAATCCTTTGTATTTAATATTCGTGTAGTAATTTTCTCCGTTTATATATTTTTATACACTACAGCCTATAAGCGATTTTATCTCGATTTATACGCTATGTTTAACTTTGTGTTGCATTCCAGACAGACTGTGTACCTAAAGACTAACGTTTCTAGCTTGTAACATCTAATAATAACGCTTTCAGGCTGCGGGTGCGAGAATTCCTTACCGTCCTTACAGCTTTTTGCCGAAAACTGCATTACCAACAACATCGCGTCACGTTTAATCGCATCTCATAAGCTAGGCTAGTTTTTAAGTGTAGTAATAATTAGAGCCAAATCCTGTACCCTATAAAATAAAAGACTCCTGGTCCGTAACGTATTCGTCATGTGTTGTATGCAATTAGGATAGAATATATCTACTGTACAATACTGTGCTCATAACCGTTATGCAAATGTATAAGCAAAACTTTAATAATTTATGCAGTTAAGAACTATTGTATAACCCTTTTCGTTACACGCGTTTTAACGCTGTTATGCGTAAACAATCTTTAGTATTACTTCTGTAAAGTCTTATACTTTACCGCAACTAACTAAAAATAGAAATCAGTTACTTTTCACACAAAAACCTCGCGTTTTATAAAATCCTAGGCCCTTTACAAAAAACTGCAATTGTTTCATATCCCTACATAGCGTCCAGATGTTCCAATGTTTTTAAATAAATCAAAGTTATCTTAAAATTACACATATTACCGGTCTAATTACATTGGTAACAAAAATTTGAAAAAATAACTCTGTACATGGTATTTGAGGTACAACTCTACTTATTCCAGGCGTTAGTATTAGCCTACACTATAAAAATAACCCTGAGTTAGTCTTAACTTTCGAGAAAAATTTCTTACCCTGTCTAAATTAAAACTTAAACCTTAAGGTCATTATCATGTATTGTATGCATTTAGCAACAAAATATGCCTGCTGCATACCACTTCTCTCTTAAAACCGTAATAATTGTTTCCAGAGGCTTCACATTACTGTAAAATACGCCTACATATAAAACCATAAGTACTACAGAATATAACCATATGATTAATAATAACTTTTCAGTAAACTTGTTTAAATTTAAGAGTCCATTTTTCCCTCATTTAGGTTAATTTTATACATATTACGGTTTTTGTAAAATGTAATTTCAGGACTTCGAAAAGGTCTGATTTCATCCTGACGTCTATATTGCATATTTATGTGTAAAATTAAGTGGTTGCTTTGAATCGTTTGCATGTTTTGTAATCGGAACCCTCAAATTCAGTAAGAAGAAATCTAATGTTATGTTTTGTGTTGTGCAATAAACATACAAATTAAAAACAAAACTGCAAATATTAAATTCGTAATGTACTAATAAAATAAAGGTTTCTATTTAATATTTCACATGTTTACTGCGTTGTGTTTTTCAGCGTGTGCAAACTGTATGTGTATTTCTCTGTATGCATTTTATGTTAGTTTTTCAACTATGTTCAGTCGTTATTCAGCTATCTGTCTCCATTAGTTAACGCAGTAAGGCTCGGCTTACGTGTTTTTCTGCCCGTACATGTTAAAATAAGTACATCTTCGTCTTTTCCTTCTAAATAACGTTAAAATTTCTAGTACCTATTGTTAAAATGTCTATCGTGCGCTTTTTAAAAACAAATGTGCCTGTAGTAAGGCACCCAGCCTAGAAAAATACATTTACCGCAGCATGCAAAGTGTCAAGTCTACCTAGCTACGTGTACAGTACCGCTGCGCCTGCTTAAAAATATAACAGTAGCTGTATCCTCATTTTTGCACATTTTAACCCGGTAATGCCTTTGCATGCTAAGTATCTGTCCTACGCTTATAAACACAAACTGTTCGTTTCGTTGTTCTTTGTTTACAAAAACATTTCACGTAGTATTCTGTTTCAAGCCGTGCAACATTTAAACATCTTCATCGTATGTACTTACGTATTTTTACACGTATATTTCCACGTGTTTTAAAAACCTCTGCCTGCAAAATGGACCTCGTGTTATTGTTCGTAACTTTAAAGCCGATCATTTGTGTGCGCAAATACTTGCTGCCCTACTGCACTCACTGATAAATAAATACGTAAATGTAAGTGTAATAAACATAACGTATTTTCGATTATAATAATAAAAATTGTACGTTTATTAATGTAATAAGAATTGTTGTACTTTTAATTATAATAAACAGCCAACATTGTGTGCATTTGTATAATGTAAAATTGTGTCTTTATTTATTATCCTTATCATAATAACCTGGGGTAAAATCGTTTTTAGGATGCCTCGGGGGCAGGAACCTAATTCACCTCCTTGGAACCTAAAGTCTTAAAGATAAAAAGTTTAAAATAGTGCCATAACTTACGTCAGCCGTATAATTTAAAATGCCGGTTAGTAACAAATTAAAGTTAGCGCAATAGTCCACCATATTGTAAGATAAATGTCTTATTCACATAAGATGTTAAAGTCAAGTTTAAATAGTGCGCTAGTTCGCCATGTTGTAAAATAACAGTCTCATTACAATAACAAGTTAAAGTTATGTTTAAAATTACCACGCTAGCCGTCACATTGTAAAATGGCCGTGTTATTCAAATAACAAATTAAAGTTGTGCTTAAAATTGGCGCACTAGCCGCCTTATTTACAAATGGCCGCCTTATTCAAATAGTATATATTTAAGTTAGTAACAAATTTTAAAATAGCGCTCGTTTACATATGCTTACGTCCTAATAACTGAGACACATCAGTTTATAATCTAAATTTTCCCCTCTATACGTTGTGTTTATGTGCTTTGCGTAGTCCATAAAATAGTATTAATTGGCAAGTTTTTGTACTCTATTGTTAAGTTACGTTAGCCTGGAAACTAAAATTCTGTTCGGCATAAGTACATTTTATTTTCCTGCAAGTCGCATTGGTTCAATCAGTTTGTCTGGGCCATAGTCAAACATCCTGTTGTAGGTACATTTCCCAGTCCGTACAGGTTATAACAAGTATATCTTTCTAATTAATTTTGCTAAAACACCCTTCACTACTACCTCTAGCATTCCTGTGTAAATAAGACGCAAACATTTAAAATTAGTGCTGTAAGTTAAGTTGGCAGTATAATTTAAAGTTAGAGCGCTTGTCGCCATATCGTAACATAGTGGCTGGCAGTAATTTAAAATAGGGTTAATAATTCGAAGGTTTCAAATGGCGCTAATTTACAAATGTTTACGTCCAAATATCCGCGGCACCTCTGTTAAGCATCCCCTAATTGCTTTTAAAACATGTCACCTGATTGTTATCTTAAGTAACACCTTCATGGATTTTTCCTAGAAAAGTCATCTAATTTTATCTAACACGCATTCCTGCTGGCTCCTACAAGTTCAAACACGTATAAAGTAGTCAGCTAATAACGTTGCCCTGGGGGAATCAACATAGTGCAGGTTAAAACTTGCTACTCTACGAGTAAAAGACAGCTCACTCAGCCTAACCCGTCCGCTTTCACAGTTTTCATAAAGTCTCGGTGTGGTTAGTAGTGTCCAGTGCAACGCATAATGGATTTTCTAGAATTCACCATGTTTCATTTCTACCAAACTCAAGCATTGGGAAGTTGTGTGAGGACTTGAATACCATTGTAGGGAAAGGCATTTGGTACGATACATTTCAATTTCAAAATACAAAGTGGCTATGGCTGGTAAATAATATTGTTACGACACTTAACAGTGATAATGTACTCGGTAGTACATCCGGACGTTATCCAAGTTATGTAGCTGGAATTCCAAACTCAGTAAAAGAAATCGATTTCTGTGTTGTGCGATAAACATATAAATTACGCAAAATATATTAAATAATGTATTGCGAAAAAAGTGCACTTTTAAGTAACTTACACATAACTATTTTGTGTTATTTGGTTGTGACACAGTTAAAATGTCGTTTCAATCAAGATTTATTGGTGGAAAGCTCCTGTCCGAAATAATATTCGCCCCAAAGTGTGTTAAGAAGAATGTGTTTATAGTCTCTAGCTTACGGTGTTGTGTGTATCGAGAAACGTTTAACATATTTCACTAATTACGTGTTAACATCAAGACATGAGAGCAAATTTAGTATGTGTGGTTTGGATTAAGATAAAACTAGTCGCTTAGCTAACTGTAAATTGTGCACTGGGTTATGTTCCAAACATCCTCTAATAAACATATTTCCCACCAAAATACTGTTGTGTATTAAACGTTCTCACAATCGGTCTAGAAACAATTAGTGCCAATGTAAATTATGTATTGAAACCGGTCCTGCAAGTTTAAAAACGCTCTGTATTAATAAGTTATGGAATTTACCAAGCAAGTAGCATAAGCAAAAAACTGTAAGTGCGGAAAACCAATTATGTTTACAGTAAACACCGCATCAACTTCATCTGTGTAAGCAAACAAGCAAAAAATAAATTTAAAGTGTATATATTTGTAAAATTGTGTTTTTATTTTCCTTATTACCTAGGATAGGTTCCTTAAAAAGAAGTGGTTAAAGCCGCAAAATTCGAACCTAAAATCTTTCACTTATGAGTCTCAAATCTTACAGCATTAGCCACCTCTTTCGAGTGTCGTATAAAGTTTAAAGTTGTAGCCATATTGTAACATGGCGGTCAGTAAAAAATTTTAAAAGCGCGCTAGTCTACAGTATTGTAACAAGGTAGTTAGTAACAAATTAAATTTGGCGCGTTAGCCCCCATAATGTAAAATTGCCGTTTTTTTTCGAATAGTAAATGTTTAAGTCAAGTTTAAATAACACGCGTGCCCGCCATATTTGAATAACAAGTTAAAGTTAAGCTTAAATAGCGCGCGTATTCACCATATTTTAAAAATGTCCGCCTTATTACAATAACAAAGTTAAGTTTACGTTAGCATTCATTTGAAATTACCGCGAAAGTCACCATATTGTAAAATGGCAGCGTTATTCAAATAACAAAAGTTCAAAGTTAGGTTTAAAATTATCGCGCATGTCACCAAGTTAGCAAAAATTCAAAATGGCGCCTTTGTTTACAATAACAACGCTTCAAAACAATAACAAAGTTTAAACTTACCGCGCGAGCCGCCATATTGTAACATTGCTGCCTTATTGAAATAAAGTTTAAAGTTAGGGTTCATATTGCTGCGCAAGTCGCCATGTTAGCAAAAATATCAAAATGGCACCTTTGTTTACATCAAATCAATAATAAATATTTATAATAATAAGTTAGGTTTAAAATTACCGCTCTAGCCGCCATATTTACAAATGACCGCCTTATTCAAATAGTAAATGTTTAAGTTAGTCAGCATTAATTTAAAATTACCGCCAAAGTTACCATATTGTAACATAGCCGCGTTATAAAAATAAAAAAGTTTAAATGTTAAGTTACAAAATTACCGCGCAAGTCGCCATAATAGCAAAAATTTAAAATGGCGTCTTTGTTTAAATCAAACCAATAATAAATATTCATAATAACAATGTTTAAAATTACCGCGCTAGCTGCCATGTTAGCAAAAATTCAAAATGGCGCCTTTGTTTACCATAACATATTAAAGTTACGCACAAAGGTCATTAAGCCTTCCGCCATCTTTTGTTTACATCAAGCAACCATAATAAGGCTTCAAAATAATAACAAACTTTTAAACTGACCGCTCTAGCCGCCATATTAGCTAAAATTCAAAATGGCGCCTTTGTTTACCATAACAAGTTAAAGTTAGGTTAAGCACGGCGTCACACTGTCTACCTTATTGTTTATATAACATCGCCTAGGGCTGTTTATATCACGTGACAATAACAACGTTTCAAAATTATAAATAGTCAAAGTTAGGTTAAGCACGGAGTCACACTGTCTACCTCATTGTTTACATCGCATCGCCTAAGGCTGTTTATATCACGTGACAATAACAATGTCTCAAAATAATAAGTCAAAGTTAGGTTTACAGAAAAGGTCATTCACCCCTCCGCCATCTTTGTTGACATAACATCGCCTGAGGCTGTTTACATCACGTGGCAAAACAACGTTTTAAAATAATAACAAGACAAAGTTAGGTTAAGAGGGAATGTCATTCACCCCTCCGCCTTCTTTGTTGACATCACGTGATCGCCTAAAGGCCTAAAGAATTGTGGGCAGGGTTCGGTTTGTAAATAATAACAAGTTAAAGTTAGGTTAAGCCCTGGCGCCATACTGTCTGGGGGGCAGGAGGAGGGAGGGGAAGGTTAGTTTTATTTACGTGTGACGTCACTAAAAGAGCTCAAGGTTAGGTTTATTTATATGTGACGTCACTCGGCAAACCCACATCTTTACTACTAATACATATCTACTAAAAGAGAGGACTGGGTGCGAGGTGTGGTGCGTGTTTTAAAATACACTACGTAAAGTTGTGTGTACAAATTCATTTAATTTTGCAATCTAAGGATCCCTGAAAATGGTTTATGTAAACCGAAACACGTAATAGTACGAAAACAGATATAAAAGCAATACATATTTCCGTACCTTATGGATAATAATTAAAGATTAGATGCAACGTGTAAGCAATGAATGAAAAACTTAACTCAACTGCAGACTATTCGCATTATGCCTTTTCAGTCCAGGTACTTTTGCTTCTTTTGACGTTTTGTGACGAATTGTATTAATTTTGATGCCCTCTACAAGTCATATGAGAGAGCGTCGTAGTGTTTCAGAACTTCTAGTTGGAGGAAATAGTGTTAGGTTTAATAAGGTTGCTGTTTTGATTCTTGGAAATAAGAGAAAGTAATTCATCTTCGCGAACTGTATGCGAAGGGTTCGGTTTTATGGACTAGGAGCGCTTATTTTAGGCATACATGTTTGCACTATGCATCATACTGGATCAGAGAATAGAGAGGAGTTACTTTAGGATAAAAAACAAAGTGCTTTTATATAAATATACTTTATCAAATCCATAATACTTAAGCTTAACTTCAATAAATAAAAATGAAAAATAACTTCAGGCAATACACTGATTGTTCTATAAGACAACAGAATACACCAAAGACCATACTCTCCCACAGACAGATGTAGCCCTCGGAAGGAGCCAAAGAAGGAACCGGCCGCCCCTCAGCCAAACAGGATTTCTAACACCAAAGGGGAAAGGGAATTTCGATCCAATCCCCAGACTCTCCAGTCGACGGTAGATTTGTCTGTCCACCCAAAGGCAACCCAAAATTAGGTAGAAGGCGTCTAGATTCAGGGGCAATAATGATGGGGAACAAGGTTTGTACTGCAGGCGAGAGTTAGAACGAACCACATGACTCAACTATATTAAGAAAAATTTAAAATTCTTACCTACTCTCTGCAGATAATGTTACTATTCCAGAACTTGTTGAATTTTTTCTTTTGATGTTGCAGTGCAGCCCAAATCCGGCTTAGGCCGCCTCTGAAATTTCTAGACCACAAAGAATTATATAGATAAAACTGGTAGAATTCTTCTTAGCTGGAAACCAGTTTGTCGCAGCGGCTGTCACCTGCACAGCACACAACACGCCATGGATCCCAAGGCAATCAGGATAGGCCATTTTCAAGGTTATATTTAGTAAAAATAACACGTTCGCAAAATGAAATATCATGTAAAGTTTAGTTTTTATGTTCCCGGCTAGACTGTATTGCAAACAGAAATAGTATCCTAGCAGTCAGCGACAGGAATCGCCTATATAATAGTCTCTTGGATCAGGCATGTAGTTAAACCACATATACTACCACCTGAATAGTATTGATAGAAATCCCTCTTCGAAATAACATTCACCAATGATGTCACATTTCCTGAACATATTTGATGTCCCAACAACTCCCTCTCTGGAGCAGGACTGGAATTTTGCAAATAACCGTAACACATTGAAAACTTAACTGGTGAAATAACATGTGTTACAGAAGAGAAAGAGATATTATTTTCTTATATTATGGAGGCGAATCACAAAGTAAGTTACAGTACCCATCAATTAAAGAGAAAGAACTTAATCCAAGAAACTGACTAAAAAACTATTCTTTATTGATACCAACTTGATACACATTTTTTTACATAAATTACATAAAACTAAGTTCCTCTAAATATTTCGAGCGTCATTCGCTCATCTTCAGGCGGTCAATGGTATTAATTATACATGTATAAAGCCTGTGGTATTCTCATTCTGTAAAAGTGAATTGTTGCTTTATTGTACTTGGAATATGATATCATTTTGTTAAAAAGGAAACAACTATGTGTGGTTGTATAGCACTCTATTGGTCTATCAGTGTGTCATAGAGTAAAATTAAATAAAGAATATTATTTGTCTGTGGGTTTTGTGTCAATATAAAATGTTATGTATCTTACCTCTGCAGGTGGCCGTCTTGTGCACTTGCTAAGGGGAGACTGGTAGATTTAGCGAGTTATTGATGAGGTGTCGGTTAGGTCTTATATAACGGGTGGTGGGGAACTGGTTGGGTGGGCATGTTATTGGTGGCGCGGGAGACTGGTTGGTTGAGTCCGTTATGGATTAAGTGCCAGGTTGGGTCTTATGTAACCGTTGGGGATCTGGTTGGATGGGTAGGTTATTGATTAATTATTAAGTTGAATGTGATGTACGAGGTCTGTAAATAAAGTAATGAGACTGATTCAATATAACTCTGTACTTACTTTTAAACTACAAATCGAGTTTGTCCCCTTCAAAATAGTTCTTTTGGGAGGCTACACAACTCCGGAGACGTTGTTCCCACTCTTCGTAGCAACGCTGGTAGTTGCTAATCGGAATCGCTTTTAATTGGTCGGTTACAGCTTTTTGGATGTTTTCCACCCTCCCAAAATGGTGTTCTTTAAGGTGAAACTTTAGTTTAGGGAACAAAATAAGTCGCACGGACTCAGATCAGGGGAGTATGGGGGCTGTGAAACAACAGGAATGTCCTTTTTAGCCAAAAATTCGATCACAGAGATCGCCGTGTGACAAGGGGCTTTGCCGTGATGGAGCATCCAATTGTCAGCAATGCTTGGTAGCACGCGAACAACTCTTGTTCTTAGTTTTTCAAGAATTTCACGGTAATAAAACTGATTAACAGTGTGTCCTTGAGGCACAAATTCTGTATGGACAATAACTTCACTGTCAAAAAAGCAGATGAGCATGGATTTTATTTTTGATTTGTTCCTTCTCGCTTTTTTCGGACGTGGTGATGCAGATGTGTGCCATTCCTTACTTTGGATTGTACTCAAAGATCCGTGTTTCGTCACCTGTAATACCGTTCTTCAAGAAATTTCTGTCCCTTTGTATCCGTTTCAGAAGATGAAGATACACGTCCTTCCGATTTTCCTTCTGTTCGATTGTCAGGTTTTTGGGAACAAACTTTGGACAGAATTTTTCATGGCTAATTCCCATGTTAAAATATGATGGACCGTGGTGTGGTTCAAATTTAACTCACTAGCGATCATTCGCACTGTGAGTCGACGGTCTGACCACACAAGGGCTAGCACTATCTCCACATTGTTATCAGTTTTTGAAGTTGAAGGTTTTCCAGAGCGGGGTTCACCTTTGATGGACTCACGGCCCTCTGAAAATGCCTTATACCATTTGAGCACTTGTGATCTCGACAAAGCATGCTCCACATAGGCCTGTTTCAGTTTACTGGAAGATTCAATGCCGGTTTTCCCAAGTTAGACACAAAACTTGATTGCACAACATTGCCCGAAATTGAGCTCTTCCATTTCCGTGACACACACACAAAAACTGTTTTACAAGAAACCGCACTAAAATTAGCGTGTTGACGTTAGCGAGTTGAAACTCATACTAGAAGTCTATGAGACTTTTATCTAACATTCATGTGAAGGGCAACCCCGCAGTATTGCCATATCGTGCTATACGCAGGCAGTCTCATTACTTTATTTACAGACCTCGTAATGTGCTTGTGTTGGATGAGTTCGAATAGCGGGTTGCTATCCTTCGGTTGTTGTTTCGGAATTAATTCATTGTTGCGGTGTAGTGTTTGTATGTACATCTACTCAAAAGGGAGTAGCAGGTGTGGTTTGTTAACCTGTTTTGGAAGCGACATTATTTCATTGATTTTGCCGTATTCATGCCGAATGTTGAGTATATGGAGCGCGTATGCGGATCTTGGGTCATTGTTCTTTATGTATCGTGTATGATCCTGGTATCTTGCCTTGAGACTCTGGCTTGTTTGCCCGATATATGCCTGGTGGCATGTATTGCATGTGATTTTGTATATTCCGCTTTTTTCTTTTTCTGGGGTGGGGGTATGTTTTTCTGTTTTATGTATTGCTGTGTCGTTGTGGTAGTTCTGAATGCTATGTTTACATTGCTGTTATTGAGCAAATTGGTGATTGTTCTTATTTTTGGGCTATGATAGGTGAAAGTGGTCCAGAACTAGTTTTCTTTCTTATAAGGGTTTTGGTCTGTGTTCTGCTGTACCCGTTGGTTGAGTTTTTGGAGCAGTTGTTGTGGTATGTTGTTGTTTTTTGCTATTGTTTGTATTGTCTTCCATGCCTTTTGTTTTTTTGTTTGGATCTTGTGGAAGGGAGTGCCTTCTGGTAAGGTGATATTTATAGGCTGCCGTTTTTTGTTCTATGGGGTGGTTTGAAAGGAAGTTGATTGTTGTGTCCGTGGCAGTTGGCTTTCTGTATATGCCTATTTCCAGTTTTTTGTGTTGGTGTGTTATTGTTAAGTCTAGGGATTCTATGGAATTGTGTTGTTCTTATGTGGTGTTGAGTTTTATGTTACTGTGTATATTGATAATGTATCTGGTTATGGTGTGTATGCTGATTTTTGTTGTATCGAATATGATCAGAATGTCATCTACGTATCTTGCATAATATGATATATTCTTGGTGTCTATTAAGTGTTTGATGTTTTTGTCTTCATATTGTTGGAGGAATATCTCTGCTATTAGGCTGGAAATTGGGGATCCCCTGACGAAGCCTTGGTTGGGTTGGTAGATTGTTTGTTGGAAGATGAAGTAGTTTTGTGTTAGGACGACTCTTAACCCTTATCCTGCCAACATGGCAATATGGTGAGCTCCTAATAATGCCAGCAAATGGCAGATGGAATATAATTCGGCGTTTATAGCGTTAATAAAGACATGATTTGTTGTGTCATTTGTGTAATGTTGTTTTGTAGTAGTCTATTTTTTGTGATATCCATTGCTTCGTATATTGGAACATTGACATAGAAGACTTTGATATCAAAAGTGACGGATCTGTGGTTTTCTTGTATCTCTAGTTTTGTTAGATCGTTTGCTAGGTTGACGGAATTCGTTATATTGTTTTAGTCGTTTAAGCTAATGTGTTGATTTAGAATTTTTGCCATATGCTTTGCTAGTTTTTATGATGGTGCCGTTCTGTTGTTTATTACTGGTCGTATTGGGATACCCATTTTGTGTAATTTTAGTTGGGTTTTGAGAACCGGTGGTGAATGTTTCTTGTGTGTTAGGAATTACATCTGTCGTTTATCTATGATTGAATTGCATTCTTTCATTGTTTTGTTTATCAGTTTTTGGAATTTGTTAGTGGGGTCCCTGGTTAGGGTGTTGAAATTTTTAGTTGTGATGAAGGACTGCACTTTGTCGGCGTATTCTTTGGAATCTATGATCGCTACTCTCTTGCCTTTATCTGCCTGCGTAACTATTGCGTTATATGTGTGTAGTTATTTGTTCAGTTCCTTCACTATATATAACTGTCTTTTTTGGAGTATGTTGGTTTGGTTTGCTGAGTTTATGATTTGTTTTAGCTTTTTTGTTGCCATAAAGCGGTACGTGTTTTACAGTTTATCGTCTAGGAGTCTGAACGCCGCTTCTGTTTCTGCTGCGAGATTGGTGACAGGTTTCTACGGGTTTTTCAATGCTGTAGTTTAAGCCATATTTGAGCAATTGTATTTCTTTTGTGTTGAGTTCGATGTTCGTTAGGTTCTTTATTTTAGTGTGGAATTGCTTCTGTTCTTCATTTCGTCCTGAAGGTGTAGGGTATTTTGATTTTTTTGTAGTAGTTGGCCCAGTTCTTTGTTTAGTAAGTTGTAATGTGCTTCTATTCCTTGGTGTATGTTGTTATCAGTCATGGCTTGGATTAGATTCCACGTAGTGGGCCAGTGGGCTGCGCATTCTAGGTGTATTCTTTTATTGCGCGTTGAGTTTTTGTTTTTTGATGTATAGGAATCTTATTTCTTGGTTTACTCTGTGTCTGATAGCTATGATTTCCGTTCTCTGGGCTCTTGTGTTGTTACCGTTCATTCTTATTTTTATGTAGTCTGGTGTTAGTTGCTTAATTCTGCACGTTTTGTTGAATCAGATGGCCGCATTTATTTTTGTACAAATTTATTTTGACCTTCTTGTAATGGAATATATGTTTTGCTTGTTTTCCAGTGCAAATCTTGAGATTTGGTAGGCCGTGAATCGTAGTATAATTCTTTATTGATACCAAATTCATACACAATTTTTATATAAATTATATAAAATTAAGTTCCTCTATATGTTTCGAGCGTCATCCGCACATCTTCAGGAAGTCAATGATATTAATTGTACATGTATGCAGCCTCCGGTATTCTCATCCTGTAAAAGTGAATTATTGCTTTATTGTACTTGGAATAAGTTGTCATTTTGTTAAAAAGTAAACGACCATGTGTGGTTGTATAGCACTGTGGTGGACTATCAATGTGTCATAGAGTAAATTTATATAAACGAATGTTATTTGTCTGTGGGTTGTGTCTTCAATATAAAATGTTAAAATATATATCTTACTTCTGCAGGTGGCCGTCTTGTGCTCTTGCTAAGGGGAGACTGGTAGGTTTAGCGAGTTATTGATGAGGTGTCGGTTAGGTCTTATATAACGTGTGGTGGGGAACTGGTTGCGTGGGCAGGTTATTGGCGGCGCGGAAAACTGGTTGGTTGTGTTATTGATTAAGTGCCAGGTTGGGTCTTATGTAACCGTTGGGGATCTGGTTGGATGGGCAGGTTATTGATTAATTATTAAGATGGATGTGATGTAATGTGCTTGTGTTGGATGAATTCGAATAGCGGGTTGCTATCGTTCGGTTGTTGTTCCGGAATTAATTCATTGTTGCTGTGTAGTGTTTGTATGTACATCTGCTCAAAAGGGAGTAGCAGGTGAGGTTTGTTAACCGGTTTTAGAAGCGACATTATGTCATTGATCTTGCCGTATTCATGCCTGTTGTTGAGTATATGCAGTGCGTATGCAGATCTTGTGTCATTGTTCTTTATGAATCGTGTATGTTCCTGGTATCTTGCCTTGAGACTCTGGTTTCTTTGCCCGATATATGCCTTGTGGCATGTATGGCGTGTGATTTTGTATATTCCGCTTTTTTCGTATTCTGGGATGGGGTATGTTTTTTCTGTTTTATGTATTGCTGTGTCGTTGTAGTGGTTCTGAATGTTATGTTTACATTGGTGTTCTTGAGCAAATGGTTGATTGTTCTTATTTTTGGGCTATGATAGGTGAAAGTGGTCCAGATCTTGTTATCATTCTTATAAGGATTTTGGTCTGTTTTCTGCTGTACCCGTTGGTTGAGTTTATGGAGCAGTTGTTGTGGTATGTTGTTTTTTGTTATTGTTCGTATTGTCTTCCATTCCTTTTGTTTTTTGTGTGGATCTAGTGGAATAGAGTGCCTTCTGGTAAGGTGATATTTATAGGCTGCCGTTTTTTGTTCTATGGGGTGGTTTGAAAGGAAGCTGATTGTTGTGTCCGTGGCAGTTGGCTTTCTGTATATGCCTATTTCCAGTTTTTTGTGTTGGTGTGTTATTGTTAAGTCTAGGAATTCTATGGAATTGTGTTGTTCGTATGTGGTTTTGAGTTTTATGTTACTGTGTATATTGTTAATGTATTTGGTTATGGTGTGTATCCTGATTTTTTTGTATCGAATATGATCAGGATTTCATCTACGTATCTTGCATAATATGCTATATTCTTGGTGTCTATTAAGTGTTTGATATTTTTGTCTTCATATTGTTAGAGGAATATCTCTGCTATTAGGCTGGAAATTGGTGATCCAATGGCGATGCCTTGGTTGTGTTGGTAGATTGTTTGTTGGAAGGTGAAGTAGATTTGTGTTAGGACGACTCTTAATAAGGACATGATTTGTTGTGTCATTTGTGTATGGTTGTTTTGTAGTATTTTTTTGTGATATCCAATGTTTCGTATATTGGAACATTGACATAGAGGTCTCATATTGTTGTGGTCGTTTAAGCTAATGTGTTGATTTAGAATTTTTGTCATATGCTTTGCTAGTTTGTATGCTGGTGCCGTTCTGTTGTTTATTACTGGTCGTATTGGGATACCCGTTTTGTGTAATTTTATTTGGGCTTTGAGAACCGGTGGTGAATGTTTCTTTTGTGTTAGGAACTTTATCTGTGGTTTATCTATGATTGAATTGCATTCTTGCATTGTTTTGTTTATAAGTTTTTGGAATTTTTTAGTGGGGTCCCTGGTTAGGGTGTTGAAATTGTTAGTTGTGAGAAATGATTGCACTTTGTCGGCGTATCCTTTGGAATCTATGATCACTACTGTCTTGCCGTTAGCTGCCTGGGAAACTATTGCGTTATGTGTGTGTACCATTTGTTCAGTTCTTTCACTATATATAACTGTCTTTTTTCGAGTATGGTGGTTTGGCTTGCTGAGTTTATGATTTGTTTAGCTTTTCTGCTGCCATAAAGCGGTAGGTGTTTTTAGTTTATCGTCTAGGAGTCTGATCGCCTGTTCTGTTTCTGCTGCGAGATTGGTGACTTAGGTTGCTACTGGTTTTTCAATGCTGTAGTTTAAGCCATATTTGAGCAATTTTAATTCTTCTGTGTTGAGTTCGATGTTCGTTAGGTTCTTTATTCTAGTGAAGAATTTATTCTGGTCTTCATTTCGTCCTGGAGGTGTAGGGTGTTTTGATTAGGTTTTGTAGTTTTTGGTCCAACCCTAGATATCAGCAGGCGAGCGGCCACAGTCCGCTCGCCTGCTGAGATCTTGGGTTTGAATCCCACCGTGTTCAGGGATATTTGTCTGTTGTGAGTGACGTGTGTTGTCAGGTAGAGGTCTCTGCGACGAACTTATTACTCGTCCAAAGGAGTCCTACCGACTGTGCTGCGTCGTTGTGTGTGATCTAGAAACATCAAGAATATGCGCTCAATATATATATATATATATACGACAATAGTTGCCTTACGGTTAATGATTTAACCATTATCCTGCTAACGTGGAGAAAATGGTGAGCTAATAATGCCAATAGCAGATGGGATTTAATTTATAGTTTAAAGGGTTAACCATGACCTAATACGTTCGAATTAGCGTTTTTTTTCTATTCAAATGCCTCCTTCTGCTCAACTCATTCTCAATCTGTACTGCAGTCACGTGAACTTGGGAATTGAAAGCTTACATTCAATAATATCTTCTCGTTAACATCTGTACGTTATGTGCCGAAGTATGGTTAGGTTTTTCTCGTATTTCCTCTCTCTTGTTTCGGTCTACTGTATTCGAATTTCGGTTTCATTTTTTCATAAAGGGATTACAATTATTTTATGTATGTTAAATTCTGGGATCTCGCTACGCAAACTTAATATTGTTATACTGTGATACAGCTGTCCCTCGTATAACTAAGGGGTCACGATCTAAATGCTCTAGGATCAAGACAATTGCATTATGTGAGATTTGAATGTCATTGAAACCCTGCTTCGAGAAAGTGTCGAGCGAAGGACTCAAAGTGCTTGTGTTTATTTATCCGTATTTGAGAAGCCAAAGGGAAACACCCATTGGCAAGCGGTTGATAAATATTCCAACACGAACCACACAAGACTAGCTTATTTCGAACAAGTGAAAGCTTGGACTTAGGTGTGAACATATTATAAAGTGAGTTTTAGACAAAAATTCTTTTAGATAAATTTAAGAAATTTTAACTCTAAAATATAACACTTACTTACTTAAACCAAGGAGTAGAATCCTTCTTGAGAAGCTAACCAGGTACCTTTGCAGCTGGTCTAAAAGTTCCCGCATTTGTAGAACCCGAAAGTCCTGCACCCACAAGTGCCCGCCACCTGTCAAAATATAACACTTAATTTATCTAAAAGAAAAATTTGGACATAATTTTCAGTCTTCATGATTATGCATTGAAACGTAGGAAGAAGGTGCATGTTTCAGTAAAAAATATATAATTACGTTGATTTCATTTTTACTTTTTCGGAAACCTCAAGTAATGTTTTATGAACAACTGACAGTACACGTAAATGTTGCAGGCCACTGCTATCCTGAATGGAATGACATTAGTTTTAGACCAGAAATTAATGATTTGGCCTGTTTCACCCATGATATATTGCTTTTTAATGTTATTTAATAAAACCTACAAAATTAAACAATATGCAGTGTTTCTCTGTATGCACATATAATCCTTTGATACTTAATTGTTGCTGTATGTACCGCCAAGTTTAACACAAAAACTCTACCTTTTCCTCCAGTACAGACTTGTGTGTTTCAGATGGCTCTAAAATACAACGAATACCTACCTAATCATCAGTAACTCGTTGGTCTTCATAATGGAAATAGAGAGTACGTACTGTGAGGTAGGAACTTCATGTTTAAATAAAGTTTACTTGCAAAGCAATCTTAAGAGGAGTGAGTATGTTTTAACAGCTGCGTGTTTTACAAGGGTCATTCGAAACGAAATTATACTCGCCTCATTTGCAGCACTTTTATTACCCTTATGCCTATATTAAACAACTGCTATCTCAACATATCCGCCTCATAGGTTATACATCGTTGTCATTTACGAGGTACATTCTGGATGACTTCACTAAACCATTCTTTAGGGGTAATGCATTATCTCTCATGGACATCCAGCTATGCAGTTTCCTTGTCATCTTTGAAGTTCCGTCCCCACTTAAATACAGTGCTGCGTGAAGGTTCTAGCTCTTCACAGACTGCAGACAAACAACAATGAATATCTAATGGTGTAAAGTCATATTTTTACAGGAATCACGTGGTCCAGCTCTGCCCATGTTAATCGCCTTCTATTTTGCGAGTCATTTCCACGCTTCTCGGCAATTATAAGTGGTAATGAGGCAGCATTTTTTTTAACAGGCAAGCAAGACTAGGGCCATTTGATGGTGGAATGATGTACTACGAGTACATTATGAGATTATAACTTGCGCGATATTACAGCTTGTTATTTGTTGAAAAAGTAGCACCTGCTCAGATTGTCTCCGACATCACTGCGTAGGTCACTTACGGACTCTAATTTATGACAAATATAAAGTTATTAACAATGATGGAAATAGAATACAAAGCATGCGAACCGGTTATCCTAATATTCATCTCTCGTTTTCATCGTAGAATACATGCATATTAGGAGCCTTAATATTAATTATTGAGATATGAAACTAATTTATATACATTATTTGATTTAATGTAATATTTTGAAATTCCTCCATGAGACATCTCTGTCAAACTACACGAACTGAAACTGCAAACACGGAGATGGTGTCGGCATCTTGTGAAATATTCGCTAAACAGATGGTAGATGCCGAGAGGTACAGAAAATCTATACTACAAGATTGCCTGCGTTGTAATGTCCTACAGGCGCACACGCGTCATGCAGTTCACTGTTGGTTAAAGAAAGGATTCAGCGTTTTGTTACTTTTAAATATTTTTATAATATATAAGGATATATTTGTCACGTGATGATCTATATACGAACACTTTGTATGTGTTTGTGTTATTAATGTCGATTTTAGTTTTCATCCAAATAACAATTTTTTTCCTGTTAAAACTCTATATATTTATAATTTCCAGTGGATTTTCAACGAAATTCCCCGACCGCTTTACCCCCGGGAATGACGGGATTTTACATGAAGCTGGGTGGGTCTCAGTGCCGGTGTGGGCATGTGCCGAAAACCTCGATCCCCGACACCCAGCCCATAGACAGTCGCCACACCGACGGCTCTATCTAGGCCATATATACATATTTCGATAGATGTTCGCGTAAAATAAATAGATATGATATGTACCTTTCAGAGTGCCAAAAGACGTGTCATTGAACTGAATTGTTCGAATTCAATTGTGCCACTGTGTTGTCAGCAGACATCGTACTGTACCTATTCATATAAAGGACAGTCGAAAACAAAAATTCTTTACATTTCACAGTTAGTTTCTTTGTCCAGGGATAATTTATTTTTTACCAACATTTATTTCTCATTTGTTGGAATAAGGTATATAGCAGGAAGAAGCAGAATTCGCAGTGGAAGCTTAACTTTGTAGGTTTTTATAGTCAGTTCAAAATAGCACTAGGCAACAAAAGAAATGTCTGTGCAAGCAAGTTTATACAAAATATTGCTTGAACCTAAAGAGAAGATTTGTATTTCGACAGGAAGGTCACATTAAAATAGGTGTTAAAACGTAACAATAATGTGTAAAGTGGATTCGTTTAGCTAAGAACGTTGTCTAACGGAGTTCTCTTGTGAAAGTGGTAATGAATATAGGGTCTTATTACATGAAACTGTCTCACGAGTAAAGTCTCAGCTCCAAAGTGTTAGGTTATAGATCTACACTTCAAAAAATGTCACCAATTAACTATGAATACTGTTTCTTTGAATTTTTTTTCCCGCAAGATTGCCACAGTCATTACCGACCGGGCCTACGTGTTTAAAGTTCCCCCTACTCGTTAGAGGACACATTATACCAATATTTTGCGCCTCTGATGGCAGTTGTGGAAACTAATTTGCTTATTGTTTTCCACGTTGGTCGGTTAGAAAGCTGTTCCATTTATCTTATTACTACGTATTCTAATCGTCAGTTTTGAGACAATGCATTAGATTTGGTGACGTTGATGGAATAAATGTCTGTCTGCCTTCTGAAACACAATACTCTAGCTTATTGTCAATCAGATGTTGGTACAGAAGTTTTATAATACTTTTGTGTTAAAGGTAACTCATATTTGTTTTCACACTATTAATTATTCATATTTAGGAACTGAATAGAGAGTGATGGATCACAAAGTGAATGAATGACAGATTGAAAACTGTAATGAAGTTCTATATATAACTAATATCTGGCTTGAAATTTTCAAAGAAATATCGAAAATAAAATTCCGTAGTTGCCGTGAGGATAAAAATTGAAAGTTGAAGTAGGCAGAAAAACGAAAGCAAATACTGAACAACAGCTCTGATTATTTAAGTCTTGACGAAGATAATGATAATGATGCCGAGGACTAATATATCATATCATGCAATAATGTAGCCCTGTGACCTACACTCTAAGGTACTTTTATACATTCTTCTCTTTATGGCCTAAAGGATTTTATTGCACTTACAAGGACACTATTTTACCATATTTTAACATTTTACGTTAACATGCTTAGAGCACACTTTAGGTTTACCATGCTAAGCGTCGGGTACTTCCAAGCAGGCTCTCTTACTAAAATTTGCAAAGGATACAAATATCACTTATTCGTACTTCTTTCCACACAGAACTCATTTCTGCTAATTTGTGTTCCAGAATAAACATGGGCAAATTCGGATAAAAACAGTACAATGTAGCGTATGTCTGTACGCCACAACACTTGTGTTAAAGAATTTTTCGTTTGACTAAATCATACTGGATGTTTCCGAAGTGTGGTAAGCCCATTCATGCAACATATTTCAAAGAATAAAAGGAGTTGTGTATTAAAGCAGATGTGGTTGACGAAAATATTATTTTTATTCGACTATCGAATAGTACAATCCATGAAACCGCCAATTTAAGGAACTACCTAAAATTTCCCGTCACTTCTACACTCCTAAAAACAAATATCAACAGGAAGTTACCACTTACTCTGCACATTTTCTGACCTTCTATATTCAACAGTATTAAACCTTAGGCAACTAATGTCATATATGTATATGGAGCACCCATTCTTGATGTTTCTGGATCACACACAACGACTCAGCACAGTCGGTAGGACTCCTCTGGACGAGAGATCAGCTCGTCGCAGAGACCTCTACCTGACAACACACGACACTCACAACAGACAAATATTCATGCCCCCGGTGGGATTCGAACCCGAGATCTCAGCAGGCGAACTGGTGCTGTGGGTGGCGTACGCCACCTACAGCACACTCAAACCAGTTCCAACTCTTCCACGATAGCGGCAGATAGCAGTAACTCTGTGACAAATACCAGTTGCTGTAGATACAGTTTTATGCGCTCCTAATGTTGGTTGGAAGTACCACCCGAAACATGTAGAGCAGTTTCCAGATATAAATAAACTGTGTAACGTTGCATCTTGTTGGATAAATATTGGAATACTATTAGGATCTTATAATATTCTCCACATTAGCAGGATAAGGGTTAAGGAACAAAGTGATGCATTTGTCTTTCACATCTATTAAACTAAGCCCTTCTTCCGCAGTTCAAAGTGTATAGTTTACAGTGGCACTTGGAAAATTCTTCCGCTGTGTATGAACCAGGCAGTGGCACTATTTATTTGACGTAGCTCTTCGTTTGCTATTCGTAGGATCTGTGTGCGGTATTGTACCACAGTTGTGAGAGCTGGAAGATGTTTACGTAACAGACGCGCTGCAAAAGGTTCAGGTCACGTCGGAATGCTGAGCACAGTGAATGTCGGTTGCGTGTAAAAAAGGAAGACCATGTGAATCGGGTCTCCACCGCGATCGTTGGATCGAATATCATATTCAAACTGTTCCCTCTTTTTTTACGTAAGTAATATCCATAGGATCATTCTCAGTTTTCAGTACGCCCAGTGGCAGGTTTTTGGATTTGGTTAGTTTGAGACTAGTAACTGCAGCACGTTGGTAGAAGTTCAGTGCCGTTCTTACTGCTTCGACGTCTGTCGGCGAGGATAAAATGATAGTTACATCATCCACTTAGGCAAAGGCGGATACCTTTCAAGACGTGGGAGTTATCTTCAGTCCTCACAAGGTTTCAGCGAAGCTAATCAATAATGGGTTGAGTACTAGAGCATATATGATTGTGCTTAGCGGGCATAAATTTTTGACATAGTTGTGTCGTGAATGACAATGTTTGAACTCAGCGAATATATGGAAGAAATACTCTGAGGTAAATCAGTTCTTGAAGAAATTATTTAATCTCTTTTACCACCAGTGAAAGTCAGCGACAGTTTTGCGTTTGATTTTACATCCAAACTTCAAAACAACAGGCGAGTCGAAAAGTTTTGTGACTACATTCTATAAAATTATATTGATATAGGCTCCATTTTTCCTCCGTCTGTTTGGTGTGAAGGTTCTGTATCATCACATATAAACCACAAATGTATAAGTGTCCTATTTCAATTTCAATGCAGCATTTGATGTTGCGTATCGTAATATTTTTGTTCTAGCATATGCACTTAAAAAAATACAGAATGAGAGATGTGAGACGTTACTACACAAAGACTTACTAAATAACAAGAATCTAAAAAGGGGACTTCATTTCCTCAAAACTGGACAATATAGGTCTAGATTAATTTTGAGAAACAATTTGTTTTATCAGTGCCATATAAATGTCTATCAAACATAGATACTTATTATTAACTTTTTTTGTTTATCGTTTGCACTGACAGTGCCACTTGCCACTTCTGTATCTGTACGTATCAGTGCAAGAAAAATAAAACACTACGCAAGTCAAACCGCAGTGATTCAAGCGATCTGATGTCGGACGGTATACCCTTTACAAATAAACATAAAGTTATGATACTAGGAGTACCGTGATATTATAAATGAACCACGCATTTTTTATTTTCTATGCATATTCTTTTTTTTATGTGTGGTATAGCGGTTTATCTGCGCTCTACTAAAATTCATTCAGTGCGAATAATGAAGAAGTACAATGGAGAAAACGTTTACTATAAAGAGGCTGCCAGCGGACTGAAACTGCCGGTACCGGCACTGTAAATTAATAGGCACTTTTCGATCAACTACCGTGCCACTACAATTGGTGTCCTGGAAGTGGGATGCCATCAGAAACTCTACAATGGATAAGCAGTTGTGAATTACCATCGGAAGACTCAACTGCAAATTGCCGGCTGCGGTGGCAATACCACCCCCAGGGGTCACTAATAAAGTATGTGGCAGCGGTAGGATGCTGCTGGCCACTGGGTCATTACAATTGTTGGCTTTGAACTAGGATTTTGCACGAGAAACTGCATCTGCATACAATAGAAGGAAGAACGTGTAACTGGACTGAACGTATCTTGCAGAGGAACTTCCTTTTAAAACGCTTAATTTAAAGAAATTTAGAGGGGAGGACATAATTAATGGAAATACGACCAAGAAGACGTAAGCAAATGATGGATGATCTTAAAGGAAAAAAGGGATATTGAAAATTGAGAGAAAACACTAGAAACTTCTCCGTGAATAACTTTCATGGCTTCTTCCATTGTCAAATAAATTAACGTTATTATAATTGTTACAATGCCGTAGACGGGAGGACAATACTCAGATGGAACTTCAGGAAGTTCGGTTAGGGAGTATGGATTGAATTGACCTGTCTCAGGTTAGGGACAGTTACTGGCAACTTGTGAACGCGGTAATGGACATTCTGGTTCCATAAAATACCGGATATTTTACTACCTGAATACAGGTTACCTTCTCAAGAAAGACTTCATTTCTTGAAGAAAATAAATAAGTAATTAAGGAATGAAGTAAGTAAATAATAATTATAGGACGTATAAGCGGTTAGATCGGTCGCGTTTTCAGTCTTGCATCTAAAGTATTATGCTGTTTGATAATTATTTACATTGCTGTATAACGCAAACTACAGTCTGTTGTGGCTCAGTCAACTACTCGGAACATACCGGGCAGTTTGAAGCTACAGGTTGATGGATTTAGACTCTCTGATTACTAGCTGTGGTATCTGATCCGAGAGCTGCCACCCTCTCACGATATACGCTCGCATCTACTTAAGGTTTCGTGAGATCAAACTTAAGTTACGTGAATTAAATATTTTTTTTCGGATGAGGATTTGGAGTCAGAATGTAGCTTACCGGTGAAAAACTTAAACAGGTGTTTGTAGAAATTATCATCGTCATCGTCATCCTCATATATTAACCCTTATCCTGCTAACGTGGAGAATATGGTGAACTCTTAATAATGGCAACATTTGGCAGATGGGATTTAATTTGGCGTTTAAATGGTTAATACCGAAAATTTTGTTTGTGAAATTATCATCTCCTAAGCTACCGAATGAAACTTTTCAGGATATAAATTATAAAATATCTTATGATTCATAATTGACGGCCATATATTACTTTCCATTAATTCGTTCTCAAGATTTGTTTTAACCAAAAGGCTAACATGAAATACTGACAGTGCGTCTTCTTCCGGAAGCCAAGTGAAGTACGACATTAATAATACATGACTTCTGGTTTTGGCAGCACTGTCCTTTTTAAAGCGAGTTACTGTGATTAAACTCGTGAACACTATATTACCAGTTTCGTAATTGTGAGCCATAGTAATAAATATTATCTTCTTTCAACTGAGCACCAACTCCTAGTTAGCCAGGACCTCTTCATTATCGAGGTTGTATGATCATATTCAGACACAACACTTCCAATTGTATGCGTTTACGAGTGATCAGTCCGACGCAGAGACCTCTACTTGACAAATCACAACATTTACAAGAGACAAATCCAAGCTTCTGCAGTATTCGAACCGGCAATCCGAGAAAGAGAGGAGCCGCAGACCCACGCCTTATTCCGCGCGGTCCCTGGGATAAGAAGTGAAGACTATACGGAAATAAAATAGCGGACCCTGAATAGTTAAATACGAAACGACTCCAGGATTTATTGTATAGTCGACTTTGTAGATTACGAAGGAAAGTCTGTCGAAGAGCTCTATGCTCTTCAGTTTCTGAACAGGTCATCGCCATCTGGTTTACCACATCCTAGACTAAATCTGAATATTGAGGTTTTCGTGATATTTTTAAGAGGGCAGTAATTGAGAACGGTACAGAATGTCGAGTGTCAGATCAAAATTATTTTTTGCCATTGCAGTCTGCCAGCCTCAAGATCAGAATCTTTTAAGGTTTCAAAAGTATCTACTGTTGCCTGTATTTTTCCTTTGAAGGTTCCATATGGAATTTTAAAGAACCTTTCTTTTGATAAGGCCATTTTTAGAATTATTGCCGGGAATCGAAAGTTACAAGATAAGTGATTTTGTTTTGAAGTGAAGTCAATTGGAGTTACGTTGAAGTCCCTGGGGACAAAATGAACCATGAGTATTAAGGTGTAATTATACTTAGGTTACTTGATTGTATTGTGACTATTTTATTTGGTGTGTATCTTGTCTTGTGGTTGTTTTAACTTTGTTTTGTAATATGTGGATGTTTGTATGTATGGGTGTTTTAATGTGTGGTTGTGTGTATGTGTGGGTGTTTTGGTAATATGTGTACTTGTATTTACTGTGTTTTGTATCGTTTGTACTGAATTTTTGTATTTTTTCTTTTATGTATATTTATATTTATTTGTAACTAATGTAAGGTCTACTGCCACCGAATAAAATCTCAACTGCAGTAAATATTACTAATAATAATAATAATAATAAAATTAATAACAATAATAATAAACATTTATCTAGAATTATTTCGAAGTTTAAATAAAACGTTTTGTTGATTTACTTTTCGTTTTTCCTAGGTACGAATTATTCTCTTCGCGACATCTCTTATTTACAAATTGTATTACAACTGGAAAAGTTATGTGAACGGAAATTCGTTACGCAGTGCCACTTCGACTTCCCCACTATATTACTACCTAAATTCTCCTTTGGGTTGGACCAAAAATAAACGTCCTGCCTATAGTGATCACAAATAAGCAGATTAACATAGCCAGTACGAATTTGTCTATGACCAACTACCCAGGATCTGAGTAGAACCTTCGAGAGACAAGGCCCTTATCTGACCTCGTATCATCCCATTTCTGTTTCATCGCTATATCGGACTGAGTAATTTGTTTGAACAAGGCTACACACGTTTCATATTGACTTTGTCCTGCTGGCTTTTTCCGTCAGTTTCTCTGTTGTTCTTCACATGACGACAGGAATTTCTACTACAAAACCACGTCGAAAAATTGCATACTGCAGTGAAATTAGGAAACATTTCGTGTTTCAGAGACGGTTAAGAAAATATGTCATCGCATATTTCACAAAAAAATTTGGTGCTTGCTGTATGTCACACATCACTGTAAATATATTCTTTCACTAGTCTTTTTTTAAATCGTGGTGATTTTAATAGGTTTAATCTAGCCACTATAATATTAAAAACTCTTGCTCAATCTTCTCTATGCCTTCCAGATTTCTTTGTCCTTGTGTAATATGAATTGTGTTTAGATTTTTCAAAAGTGCGTAATTAAGCACTCAGGATCATTTTCCACCGTTGCACCGTGCATTTTGAATCACTGAATCTTTTATTGTTCCAACTAATGCACAACATACATAAATTAAAAAACTAATATTTGTACATTAAAATATATAACAATTGTTCCTAAACGTTTCGTTTTCGATTAAAACCATTATCAGGGAGCTAGTAAGTTGTGCTTCACTAAGTTACTAAATTGTTATCAGTTGATTCACTTCGTTATTAAGATCGTTCGGTTCTGTGGCCGCATGTCAGTTCATTACAGTTTTGTGCGTGTTAGGTGTACCGTACTGAATGAAAATGTGTCAGGGAACGTGCTGAAGGTCACGTGGGAAGTAGGCCAGTTTTTAAAGTGGGTTGTTGTCGCTTAAGTTTTGTTCCGTGAACAGTCTGTTATGTTGGCGGTATGTTTGTATGTAAAGTGACTCCCAGAAAATCATTTTCGTTCCTTTGTTACATGGTTGTAGCAATTTTAATATTTCGTATACTGTACCGTATTCATGCCTATTATCTAATGTGTGCATAGCGTATGTTGATGTTTGATTATTGGTTCTGATGTAACGTATATGTTCCTTGGGTCTTATTGTTATTAATTTGCTAGACTGCCCTAGGTACACCTTATTGCATGCGTTGCATTTGAGTTCATATACTCCGCTGGGATTTATATTACTAGGTTTGTAAGAGAGGTGCTGGTATATTGTGTTAGTGGTTAAAAAGGCTGTGGTTAGGTTGGTTCGTTCGAAGAGGTTGATTACTTTACGTATTAATACGCCACGACCAACAATACTGCTACCATTACGTTCCAACGGTAAACCAGAGACGGCTACTGCAGTTCATAAGCCCCTAATGATGGGCATGAGGATGCCCGAAACATGTTGAGCTGTATTTAAAAGACAGGCAATAAATCTGAGAGATTTATGCATCTGGTTTGTTGATTTATTTGAAGATATTCTGTGTCTCTACTTTACTTTCCATTGCAGAACCAGTGTGATCATATTAAGACCTTGTGCCAGTTGAATATTCAGTTTTCATGCGCGTTCACATAGCTCCGATAAACGGCTGTTAGCTTTTGTTATGTCTGTTGGTCTGTCCGCATATAAAATGTATGTTCCCACTGGACGGATATCAGTGAAATTTGATAGTTGGGCCTTTACGAATATTTGTTCAGACAGCCCACTCTGCTGAAATTCGAATGAAATTATCTCATCTTGTACGCGAAAAAAAGTGTGCTTCTTTAACATGAAAACATATACATAAACAATAGAAAGGAAATAATTGTTGCGTTTCCACGGCAATAATGGTTACTCTAACGCGCGAGATTTAATTAATATTTCTAATTAGGAACTTTCGTTTTCTACAAAATCAGACAAATTTTTGAATACCTGAGGAGTTTCATGAATTCTCTGCATTATATATTTCGGTGGATGTACTTGTCTGGTGAATTCATAAATTAGTTCGCAATTCATAATCGCCAACTCAACTTTATTTAGTCTTATTGAATTAAATTACAACAATATTTTGGCAGCATATTTATTTAAATGTACAGAATAATTTACATTCATTGATTTTAAAAATTCCGGAATTTTGTCCAAACAAATTATGATAAATCTTGCAGGTGCATATGCATACATGTAAGTAGGTATGTATACAATATACAAAAGTATATATGATGGACACTGATAACTGAATATAAATCGCGACTACAAAATATTTATGACGTTCATGATCAATTTAGGACAAAATATTAAAATAATTAATAGCACGATTGCAAATAAATTACGTATAAAAGTTTAAGTGCAACTAACGCTATAACAGGGTAACCCGTAGTTTGAAAACCCTTATAATCAAAGGCAATACATGGTCCCAGCCTTCGTATCTCACATTCATTAGATTATCTTTTTTTAAATTTCCATACTCTCAGTCATAAAAATAGATGCAAAACTGTTAGAATCCTTGGCACATTTCTGCGACTCGTTACAGCTACATGCTGTCTCTTCGTGGTTCCTTGAATTTCATTTCCTGCCTAAAATAACGTACTTAAAACGCAAGATATTATTACTAAAATTTCAGACTTGCGTTTAGGGATTTCCCTCAGTACATAGATTTTAAGCAGTTACAAAAATTATTCATTCCTGACACTAACAAATACGACCATGTTGTATGTAAACAAATATTATATTGCTCCTACATTTTGTGATGTTGTAGTTGCGTGTTATGATGTCAGGAAAAGACTATTTAAATTATCATGTATGGAATAAACAATGTCAAAATAACCTACAGTAAAATCCCTACTTCTCTCAGGGTGGGAAAAGACAATCACAAATAAGCATAAATCTCCCTTGGGGAATTTTCTCTTTTATGGGAATAGTTTGTTTTCATTCGACAATCAATAAATATTATTGAATGATCCTGTGCCAACATTCAATTGCCTACTTCACCAATATATTCAAGAAATCTGGATTCCTTGATCTCAAAGCGATTTAACTTAAAGTACAATGCCCTGCAATGTTAAGTTCTGTCGACTGGCGACGTATCCAAGACACTTTCTTATTATCCAGAGGAAAGATATTCAACTAGAAAACAGTCAGTCTAGTAGTTATTACCGATGAAATTGTCCTTCAGAATTTGTTTATACTTTAGACAGTTTAGTTAACATTAAAGATTATCCTAGTGGAATATCAATCAAGAACAACTTACTGTCCTAATTTTTATTCTATTACAAGAAAAATTGTTTTTACCTTACATTTTTACTGACATACGTCATTCAGCTACAGGAATTATAATTCTTCATTCTGGATGGAATATTTTTAGTTAAAATAAGATTATATTCTCCTCACCATAAACTGAAACTTTACTACGGTATACTCGTAGACCCAACAAAAAGAAGAAAATATCTGTTGCTACTTAGAACACTTTCGTACTTCCTTTTGTCGACTGTTATGACGTAATTATTAGCTTTTATCCTGTGCGCCGCCAGTCCTCTTTAATAAGATCAGATCCTTTTTCGGCTATCATAATGGTGGGTACATTTGTATGATTGCCTGAAATTATTGGCGTGATAGAAGCATCTATAACTCTTAACCCATTAATACCATGCACCCTTAACCTGGGGTCCACGACAGCTTCTTTGTCTGACGCTGGCCCCATTTTACAGGTTCCTGATAAGTGGTAAATGCTGAATGCGAGATGTTTTATTACGCATCTCCAGTATTCATCAGAATTAAAAGCCAAATTTTCGCAACCAGGTACTGAAATGTCATGCAGTAACGAACCATATTTCTTGAACGCTTTAGTTTCACTTAGTTCTACTGCCTTCTTTACCCCCTTTACTACTGTCTCCAAATCGTAATTATGATCGAAGTAATTGGGAAATATAAGGGCCTTATGAAAAGGATTGTTATCCCTCAGCATCACTCTTCCCCTAATTTTGGGTCTTAAAAGAAGTGGTATTTTCATCCAAGAATGTACTTTTCAATTGGCTTGTACACAGTATTATAAACAAAATCGCTGATACCGAAAGTCTTTCTTGCATGAGGTTCCGAACTGAGTGTTGTTGCTACGAAAAGGAGTTCTATTTCCGGATAACCATCAATAATCGTTGGATTCTCAAAATCAAAAAAAGCTGCAGCCTCAACCCCACTTACACTGCTAAAAGGACCATTGCGATGTCGAAAATAGTTTATAATATCCTTGCCATTTTCAAAGAAAGATTCAGTTATTATTGAGACATGTTGATTTACGATAAAAGTCATGCCCATTACCCCCATATGATCCATAAGATTGTAACCTACCTTCAAATCCTGAATGACAGGAATATTCATATTTCTAAGATGCTTCCTGGGGCCTACACCAGAAAGCATTAAGAGCTGTGGGGAGTTAATGG
>Ga0268261_10000274_pt1 | contig 31702 bp, 16 predicted proteins | sample TergutNc150P1_FD_190353 | JGI IMG/M metagenome (GOLD analysis project Ga0268261, IMG submission 190353) | Nasutitermes corniger P1 segment gut microbial community from laboratory colony in Florida, USA - Nc150 P1 (SPAdes) (version 2) | ecosystem: Host-associated > Arthropoda: Insects >... | reverse complement strand
GTTGTGTGTGATCTAGAAACATCAAGAATGGGTGCTCCATATATATATGACATTAGTCGCCTAAGGGTTAAAGACCTCCACAGCGCGACATATATATATGTCGTTCGGCGCCTAAGGGTTAATGCACGCTCCGTCTGCATAGAATCAATTCCTGACCTTTTCTCCTTCACCTGTAACGTTATACGTTTGTTCGTTTTTGTCAATTGTCGTAGTTTTAGTTGGCACTACTATTCAGCTCCTCGTCACTGCTCCCAGCAGTGCAATGTTATGCTCCTGAATGTACTAGAATGCCTTATTCAGCTGCTTTGTTTTGTAGCATCCAGGGACTCTTGGCGGCGCACTGGCCACCCGTTGCACTCCCCAGATGTCTTGACCATATGCAGACATTCCTGCACGGTTGTTTAGTCTTCCCATAATATTGGGAACAGAGGGTTTTTGTAACCTTAGTGTTTTTGTGTGCTATACTAGAAGGAGACGACGACAGGAGGGTTGGGTGCAACACTGTAGCAGAATTCAGTATAACTAGGCTTGGAGTCTCAGAGAAGTGTGGATTCTTTCGACACTAGCCAGGCCGAGTACTTCGTAACAGCAAAGGGCCCCATAGAAATTAGCGGTTCTCCTGCACTCGTCCCCACAACCGGATTACTCCATTGTACCACCTAGTTATTATTAAAACTATTAGAATTGGGAGATTGCCGTGGGCTATCACTCTTTAATGACTACCACCCACCCTTCGAACGTCAACCTACCTTTTTCAGGGCAGCAAGGTACCGCTCGGTTGTATGCCCGTAAAACCTGTCGCCGGGGGGGGGGGGATAGGACCCAAAACCCCCTTGTCAGGGACGCTACGCTAAATTATCGAGTATCACACAATCGCATTGCAGTTGTTACAAATGTTTCTGTTCCTTTTATCTACTGGTGGCCGGTGAGTTTTAAATGTGCGTTTTGGAGCCCACTTTCGAAGGGGTTCTAACTTCACCTGAGGGATGGATTGAATATACAAAGTTTAACATGGTGAGGCTGTCGAGAATAAAAATTTCGCAAGACATAATTGTGTTATGCGTACACGTACGTCCATGTACTGTCAGACAGGGGAGGTAGAAACAACTGAATATAAAGTTGGCGAGTGTCAATACATCTGTTGTTCCTGCTGAGGCACAGGTGGCTGTACTCGTACTGCTCATTACTAAAGAGAATGCAGTTGACCTGCACAGCTTCGGTGTGGGTTACTGCTCACAAACAGGGGACGGCAGCTTATCCCAGCGCAAACTACTGTCAAGATTTACTGTAAACTCTGCAGTCAGTAATTATGTTGTATCCCCTTCCGCTGCTGATGATACCATAGCTTCTCACTGCACCTCTCTTGCTATCCTTCTGCAGAAGCCAGGCGCCACTGTAAAATAAAAGAACTACACACACTCTACTTTCACTTTTTACCGATCGCTATAGTTTGTGTTGGTTGTGGTGACGGTACAGCTGAATATTATGCCGGAAGCATAAGGGTCTTCTTGATGCACACTACACGAATCATGAGGGTATCTACCAACAGCCTCCTATTCAGATGAAAAAATAATGTTCATCAAGCCAACTTGTTTCACCGTTTTGATAGCCTTCTAGCGTCTCCGGCTATTACTTTAAAAAATTCGTTTACCTTCTACGAAATTGTAAAATCGAGGCTCGTTAAACAATTTTTTTTCAGGAATTTACGAAAATCATTAAATGTCAGTGAAGTGATCTGATATGGTTCGGAACTGGGATTGGATTTCGTGACCTCAATTGAAACTCCATAAATATAAGAGGCTAGGCCTGCTAGTGGGTTATATTTTTATATCCTACTGTATAATTAAGCTCAGCGTGCATTTAATTCTGCTCCCAATGTTGCACTGTGAGGAGAGAACGATACGATAGTTTGTTTTCTTAAGAAAACCAACAATATTGATAAGGAGTGCACAAATCTCAGTCACTAGGTCGTCCGGGCGACTAAACGTTATTCTTAACGCCTAATATTTGTGGGCCGTCAGTATGGCACTTGCTTCATATCGCTTTTCTGGCCCATAGGATTTTGATATGAGTGCTGAGGTTTTGGAAAACTTGTGGTCCCATGGTGTATGTTACTCTTATGTCCACTAGTACTTACAATGTTCGGGACATAGTGAGTAACCTTTACATGTCTTTGATATGTGCTCTCTTTTCCTTGCTTTTTTCTTCGTTGTTTCTTTGTGTGTTAGCTTCCTGCTTTCGATGTGTATTGTTTTTTTCTTCATCCTTTATTTATTCTGTCGTTTTTGTCTCCTTCTGTTCGTTTCTTCTATATTTTATTTATTTCGTCTTCTTTCCTGTTGTTTCTTAGTTTACTTTCCCGTTTTTTTTATTTCCTCTGTTTCTTGCTCTCGTTTGTTCTTTGTTTATATCATTCAGTCCGTTTAACACAAATCTAACACAAACAACATCATCATCAAAAACAACAACTGCTACTACTACTACTACTACTACTACTACTACAAATACTACTACTACTACTACTACTACTACTACTACTACTACTACTAATACTAATACTAATACTACTACCACCACCACCAATTCTACTTGTTGTATAGTGTCAAAGGTGATGCAAGAAGAGACCGCATTGTCTAACTATTCGCCTGACATTTGTTGAGAGACTAAGAAAAGTTATGAACTACCCCAAATGCACGGTCAGTCGATGAGGTAACATTATGTTGTTTTGTACTTCGTTTTTCTGAATGAAATAGGCTATAATATATCATTACCTACGCGGATGAATCTAATATGGCCACCAGAGAATCGTTCAGATAATGGAAAAAGAAGCCTTATGCCATTTGTTCATTCAAGTTCATTTCACTTTTGCAAACTTTCTTTTTGTGGCGCTCATGTCGGTAATCCTACTCTGGCTTCAGCATTGTCACAAATACGGACCCAGCTCAATACTAAGTCAGTCTGGCGTGTAATGGACAGGCCGTAATCCAGTCACTGTGTGCTGATATCACTGTGCCATTGTAGGATAGTTACGCATATTAGTAATTATCTCATCAGCCGTGTTCTGAACTTTGCATCCCTCTGAAACTAAGGGATATGCTTTAAAGACGTTTGCAGACTTACGTTCATAATTGATATGCACTAATTGACTAGAAATGTAAAGGTAAGAATTTCCCCTCATCCCCCCTCCCCCCACAAAAAATGTAATAAGAGCTTTCCTTCAGATGCGAGATAAGGAGTTTTGACGGCGGACATTCTGAAGATTCATATTCCGATATGTGTCTCCACGAAGTCTGACAAAATTTGTAGAAATTTACGAGGAACTTAACGCCTCCATTTTCAAGGAACAAAATTTTGTGAACCGCGTCTTCTATTTGCTTGTCCAAGACCTCTGGTTGTTCTCTTTCCCTATATATTACACTGCTTTTCCAGCGTGACTTATTCTACTTCCCTGAAGATGTAGAGAGCATTTTCCTCCGAAAGTCGAAGTATATTTACCAGACTAAATGGTGTCACGTCCCAGAACACGGTAAGCTTCTTTCCTTTAATTGATTCAACCATTATTGCGGATTTAACAAGAATGATTGCTCTACTGGCTGGTCGGTGTCTCTTTCAGTTAATTTCCTTGTGTATAAATTCCATATACGTTTTTCATACATAACGTTACAGATTGCCAATTTAACCTCTTGGCTTACATCAACAATTCTTATACTGGGTTAATTTGAATCGAAGTTCGGACATGGATGAAGACCTTTTTCTTTCTTGGTTTATATTGTCCTTCTAACCGGAGGATTTCATTCATTTAGTAGTCTGTCTTACGACAGGTCCAAAGCCTCTTCAAAAGCGAGCTCTCCACTTAGTGCCATCCAGAGATTCCTCTTTCAAATGAGAATATCCTCTCCTTTCCTTAAGGTCATCCAATAGCTTCCTACGCCTTCTTCCTTGTCTTCCTGTCACTTCTATCCCCCCATGTATCTTTCCTTCAGTAACCCGTTGTAGATGGCAGTTTCGACGCAAAATAGGAGACACTGCATAAAAAGCCCTGCCATATGTACGAGTAAATAAACATTATATACAGTATAATTTCGTATGTCTGTCCGGTCACACTTCCACGTGGCAGTCTCAGGGACTGCCACCAGATGGAAGGAGACAAAAATACACAGAATTGTGAGAACGTTGAAGTTCCTTTCACTGCCATAATATGGTAAGTTAAAGTGCACCCTTGTACAGGCAGTGAGGCTCTGTACAGTTCGTGCGGCACATAGGGGGGTAGAGGTATAGTTCTACCCTTTCTTGACCAGGGCACTAGAAGGGGGTGAGGGGTCACCGTTACGTCCCGGCCGCTCTTTGCCCCCGGGAAAGACCCAGTACCCATTGTACAGGAGGCTGGGTGGGCCCTAGGGTCGGTCTTGACAGGTGCGAAAGATCTCTCCCCCACCGGGATTCGATCCCCGGACCGTCCATAATATGGTAGGAGACAAAACATAGAATTATGAGAACGTTTGAGTTCAAACACAAACTTTAGGTGTGAAAATACTGCGCTATTATGCTGTTATGCTACTTGTTCTGTCGATGGAATCGAGTGTGATCGAAGGTAATACAACTGCAGAACATTTCAGTGTAAAAATACTGTTAAGTTTCCATGCTGTGCAAAACCAGCTATATTAAATGCCCTAATTCTAAGAAATAGCACATAGCATAAGAGCACAACATTTCAACATGATAATACTGTACGTTTCCAAGCCCTACAAGAACAACTAGAATAAATGCCCTGATTCTAATAAACTGCGCATAATGTAACACCACAACATTCAATGTGATAATACCGTACGTTTTCATGACCTGCCAGAGCAACTGCAATTAATGTTCAGATTCAAATACAGCTGCAGCAAATATAATAAATGCTCCGATTTCAATCCAACTGAATTTCAATATGATAGTATTTCTTTGTGATAATGTTGTAAGTTTCCAAGCCCTTCAACAGCAACTATAAGAAATGTTCTGATTCCTGTATAAGGGACACGACGTACAAAGAGCTTGACAACATAAGGCCCAAGAAAGCACGTACTGTGGCTGATGTTGAAGATGTGGCTGACGAGGAAACCGAAGTAGAGCCTGCAAAAAGAAAAGCTAATAAACGCAAAGCTATGTCTCGCTTCAACGCGGAGCTACGCCGACCAGCTGAAGATGACGTTCAGCCCATTGGAGAATTAAACACAGAAGAAGCGCGGATAATTCGAGAACAAAACCCTCGGCAACGCGTAGAGTGAAGAGCCGAAATGACGCCGGTAGAAAGCATCCAGGCTCGAGAAATTAATGCGACACACCAAAGAGCACCAAATACGCGGTGTGCACTGCGATTTGTGAGAACAACGACTGGCAAACTTGAATTCTTTCACACTCAAATCTACCGTCATCAACCACTTCCAATGGAAGAAATATGCCAGTTTTGCCAAGCTGAAAGTGCCAAGTGGAAAAATGAAACAGCAAATAGTTGATGTCGTAGCGGAAATGTTGTGCTTGCACAGGTGTATGATTCTCTTCAAGACTTCAAAGAATTGTTGAAAGAAGGATTGTTTTAGTCAAGATCAAGGTCCTACAACAGCATCTTTTCATTTAAGTCCATTGGTGCATCTTTTGTCGAAAATGCCCCGATTGACGGGCAAGTGGCCAAAGCTCGAGAAGACGTGTACACTTTCTTTGTTCAAGTAACAACATATCATCGTGTCCGTATATTGCTACGTGTTGAATCAAGAACACCATCCTTTGTCCAGTTGTACTTTTCGATAGTGATATGGAAGCACCAGCAAATATCTGATGCTCTGTTGTGGATGGCTTGGATAGTTTTCGACGACCACGTAACCTGAAGTACAAGGCATTTAGTGATTTGTTTGGTAGGTTTTGGCAGTAACTTTAATGTGCAAATTGATTTCTTGCTCCAACCATTCTGCTTTCTGTTAAGCAAAACACTATTGGTTTCTTTTTGCATCAATTCATCTATTCAAAATTAATTACAAACACGAGGTATATTGTAACGAATTTCTCTTATGTACTCGGAGAACTTTCTTCAATCCCATAACCAGCTGTAAAATAATAATTATGCTTATATTAACAAACTGAGAATAAAAACTGATTTAAAATTGAAAATAAAGCAATTACTCTTTAGAGAATATCTGTTTAGTTTTCATTAAATAATTGTGCAAATGTTATCTAGATTCGTCTTTAAAAACAAAAATGCTGTATATACCTATGACACTATTTTGTAAGTATTCACTCGTGATATTGCTGTGTTCGCATTTGCCTTTTATCCAAGGCTTAAACAACAACTTGCGCTTTAATTTTGTATTCATCTGTAAGTAATTGTACAAAAGTTTTTTTTATGGTTTATTGCAAAATCGAACAATAAATATATATATATTGTATATATATATATATATATATATATATATATATATATATATATATATATAAACATACGTAATGTGTAAGCTTGGTTATTCATCTGCAGTCTACTAATGTTTTTATTAAAATCAGCTTTGGGCACTCAGCATTATAGATTACCTGTCAAACCGCACGATTAATTTCTAAAAGTATACAACTCTGCTTTATTCAGTCGTTAATAACTTCCACAGTATCACGTATAAGCAATTAAATTTTTAATACAATAATAACACTAATAATAATAATAATAATAACAGTACTATTAATACAGTTTAAAGATATACAACAATACAACAGACGGAGATGGAATGGATCAATTTTGCAGTTCTGTGTAAATAATGGATTTCAAATTGCATGCATGAAAAAAAATAGCATAATGTAAAATAACATAAAAATTATTTCACTTGAAATATTATGTTTTTAATTATTTTACACATTACTCGCTTTTACTTCTTTGCTTCGCAACCACTTCAGTTAATAAATTGAATTGTTGTAGTGACCACGGGCGTTGGAAACCACCGTAGCCACCAATTTGTTGTGCCTAGGTTACCTAAGCGACACGTAGGCACTATTAATGTTATTTTACAGACGTCGTCGTTAAACTGCACGACTGTAAATAGTAGTGCTGCCACCAGAACCGAAGTTCAGAACGAATATGAAAGGGGGTTTTGTTTAATCGAATAACCGATAGTCAGTGGTGACTAGTAATAAATATATATTAGGTTATTATATACACATGTACAAATAGAATGAATCATTCACAATAATGGTTACTGTTTAAAATAGCTGACTTGCCATTTTAGTTACTTTAAAGAATTCCGGAATTTTGCCGCTTTAAATAAATGAATATAGTCAGGAAGACTCACCTTTCAACAGCAGAAGCGTCGTGAAGTATAGAAGCATTCTGTACTAGAGCTTCAGTAATTATTTAATATACAGTCTTCTTCAGATAACACTAACATCGGTGTAGTAAATCAGAATTTCGTTGTTGATTATTTTCTTCGTGAATTTCGATGTGAATTCATATGTAATTGCGGCTTAGAGTTTTATAGCACAAAATGTCGTTGTCAGCGTTTCCTGGTATTACGGAGGCTTTCGTGAACTAGTTTGGTGAATTTCATGTTACCAAGGCTAAATGGCATAATTAGGTCTGCGCTGACTCTAACAAAATATAAGCAAATAGCTTGTTGACTTCCTACATGTTACAATGGTTTCATGACGAAACTAGAGCAAGACGTTTACAACATCGTTATTATGAAAGACAATTTCCAAATTTGAGTCTAGCTTGGTAATAATGATTACAATTTGGGGCATTACATTTTCATTAAAAATAATGAGCAAAACCACTATCAGAGTTTTTGTACCAAGTACCTCTCAGAACCACTCTGTTTCTTTGCCAGTCCCGAAAGGGAATCCACCACAATTGTCAACAGTTTTATATACTGTCATTACCCTGGGAACTTTATTTTGCCCCTCATAGAGTTTTTAAGCATTCCGTGGCAGTCGAAGAATATGAATTTTTGCCGGCGGTTGCTTAATTTGTCCCGACACCCAATGTTATTAATGAATGAAGGCATACGCCTCTGTCTCCTAAACTTTCATGGCGTGTGCAGGACAGGTATAATGTACTGTACATTACTTTACTTCACTTTACGTCAGATACATTTCTCCCCAGTTTGTTGTAATTTACCCTTCTTTTGTTGCATTCAGCATACAATATTCATTGCTGATACATCACCATAAAAACACCACCCAGTATCATCATCATCATCATTCTGCTATAAATAACTGTTTACTACAAAGACCGTAATATGAACTTCGATTCATGATGATTTTGCTACTGGTTTAGTCCCGAGACAATAAAACACGTTATGGCAAATTCTGCACAGCCTTTGACGGTGATAACAACATGCCATTTTACTTACGCTGGCTTGTTACTGCTAATGAAGTCGGGGACAATAGCTTGACTGTCTCTTCGAGGAAGGCAGGAGAAAGGCAAGTTAGTAAACAATTAGTTAATTTACTCAACATCTGTATGTCAAATGCTCGGAGCCACAAATAGACAAATTAAAGCTTCATTCAGGAAGAGTTCCGCCCCTTAATCATATCGTGACTTTAGCGCCATCAGAAATATGTATCACGCTATTTGCAAGCTCATGGCAACAGATGTAAGGGATTAAAAATTGCTGTGTTTGGAAAAGGACAACTGCAATACAAAAGCGATATTCCTGTTGGAAGAACACGCTTATGTTACCGGTTATAGCACCAATTGTTACCCCTTGCACTTCCCTACACTAGTTGTAAGCTCAATATAAAAGTACACGGGAGCCCTCACCTTCTGGTCACCGTAAAAATATTGAAGTAAACTTGAATAGTCACGTAGATAGTCGTCGTAAAGTATCTGAAGCAATACGAAAATTTTCTACAAAATTTAACATAAAGTTTTTACCATTGAAAGTAACCCAAATCTCATACTTTGTAACTCTTTACGCTTCGCTATAACAGCATAGAGAAGACAGGTGAACTCGGGGTTGTAGTGACACTAACGTGACATGTGTGTTTGTCCTGTGGGATTCTAATGTGATTTGTGCTAATGCATTTTTAAATATAAAGGGGCAGATTTTTAGGTAATATCTCGATGTAAGTACCAGTCAATAACGTAGCACATGCATGGAGCCTCTACCTAGGTTTCGGTTTGATGGCTGCAACTGAAATTTGGTATAGAGACACGAAATAACCATACCCATACACTTCGTATGAAATAATTGTCAACTTTTAAAAATATGAGGAAAATAAGAAACTATGAATTTGTGTCCAAAAATATTAAGGCGGAGAGTGTTCTCCAGATAGCGTGTTTGTCATTAGCATTATTGTCATCGTCAATGTCGTCATTATAATCTGTAACAATTTACAACTGCTAGTAATAAACTGACTCAATTATTGTTCCATGACCAACGGGACATACTTCTGGCATGCTACACTCTATGATGAATTAAATCTGAGTGCTCCATTCATCTGGGATGTGACGACGCGTCACTGGATATTTGTGTCGTTCTTTCAAGACAGCGTGCTGCCCTTGATTTCCAAAGGTCAAAATGTCCAAAAGAATTTTATTCTTAAATAATAAATTGCAATTCCTACGACAGAGAATTTGTTGAGTTTATGGTTTTGCAATCAAAAAGTAGGCTGAATTCTTAAGCTGCTTTATTGTAATTGGAATGTCACTGTCACTTCTAGATTCGCTGTCCCCCCCCCCCAAAAAAAGAATTAATTGATGAGTTAGTAAGTTAATTAATTTAAAAATAAATATCAAATGAAGGATGTTCCAGTTTGAACTTTTTTTTAGTTTAGTGGCTATGGATATTAAAGTACTTCGTAAGATTTGCGCTAGATGGTGGGGTGGTCAACATCGTTCCCTGGCCGCTTTACCTCCTGGGAAGAATCCCCAGTACCCATTCACGTATATGAAATTAGAGGGGTATTGTTGACGAAAGACATTCATGACAGACTGAAGAAAGAATAATTTAAAGTGGAGTTGGGCATAGGCAGGCACTGGTTGTTTAACAATATAATGTTTCCTAATTTCATTAAACTTGCGAACAGACAAAAAATGTGTGCGAGATGGTAAAGTGTTTAAACATGGTGAACAATAGAAAAATGATAAATGGAGTACATTATATATCTAAAAGGAAGCGACGTAATGAGATTCCACTAAATAAGGATCTTGTGTGTAGTTATATAAAAGATAGAAGTAATAGCAAAGCAACTTCTTCTAATATTTGAAGAGCATCAAAGATTTGCGGGGAAAAAAACTGATCTCTTTTTTTCCTTACATTCGCTGCCCATAGTTCGTTGTTACTTAACTGCAGTAAGAGACTATAATTATTCAGAACATTTCACCATCAAATATTGACATTGAAGATTCGGAATTTTTAGACTGTTGTTTTCGCTAAAAGATTTTTTTTTAATTTACCACAAAGTATAGCTTCATATTAGCCTCCTGTATAATGGTACCGCTTTTCTTTTCTGGAGGCAAAGCGACAGGGGTTTAGCTGTAACCACCCAACCTCTTGCAGCGCCGGTTTCGAGTAATAATGGAGCAATAACTCCACCTCTTATATAAGTCTGCTTTGCACGCATAGCAGGATTATGTTTACAAATCCTCCATATTCGGATGCTAGTAAATTTAGAAAGCGTACGTTTATGTCACAAGTCTGGAGAGTGCACGAATTTGTGTGCGCATAGATCAGTGTATTGCTGAAATAGGAGCGGTGCAGGGTTAGTATTCATCTGCTTGCGTTGAGGATCGTGTGAGTGAGGTAGGAGGGCGGCAAGGTTTGTGAGACTCGCACTGAAGGTTGTCATGCAAAATGATGGGAACTTTTTGGAAGTAATGCTGCTATAACTGTACAGTCTCTACCTTTATAACTTTATGTCAAAACTCTTAGACCCGTATTAATCATTACAGCTAATACGGGGAAACTAAAGTTTTAAGGCTTAAGCTTGAACTTTAGACAATTAGAATGTACTGTTTAGTGCATAAAGAATGAAAATATTATTCTGAATATTAGGTGATAACATATCACTCTCTTTTCTTTCGAAAAGTAGGTTTCAAAAGTCTGTACTTTCAGCAGCATCGAGGCCGCTATTGTCCAGTGTGGACCATGCCTCACATTATACCAAAAACATAACTCTCTTTGCGATGTATGAGTTTATCACAGCGGAGCTGTTTAAGATTCAAGTATTCTGAGATACTAAGCCTTTGAATTATAGTAGTTACCGACGTTCCAAAAGACGATGGTACCTTAAAAACGTCAGTAACTTTACTAATCGATATGACGTACCATCCATGCTTGCTTCAATTACATCTCTCTGCCCGTTATGAACAACAGTTTTGCGAATATTAGGTACCGAAAAAGGCAGTGGAATACGAGAACTTTTCATATTTAGCGGTTCTAGGTTCAGTTATCTTTCCAGAAATGAAACCCTTACTGAGGCGTTTCGTAATGTTTTTCGATCCTCCGAAGTCATATGCTGTAACAAGGTCGAAACACTTCTCTTTGTATCTTTCGTTATACACTGTCCGCTGATTACCTGTCATCTAAAAGTATCTGCGTTTCCTGTTAGTAGCCAAGAATAATTTTAATTATATTCAACTAATAAAATTAAATTTAAAAACCTTCCTTAGCCCATGAAATTAACATGGAAACCTTCTCTATCATGAAACATGCAGTCAGGCTTGTGCTGTTTCCCTCCGGGCTATAATATTCCAGTTAAAGCCCTGTGTTCACTCACTCTTGAAGATGAATTCGGAAGGCAGTTTTTCAACATTCTATCCGAGTTATAATATTTAAAACATTTCGCGACCTTGAAGATGAATGATGTTAATAGGTTAAAAAAAAATCTGTACGCATAATGGAGTTCTAAAAGGATTCACGGTTTTTAAGATGAATAATGAATAAATTTCTTCATAAATTCTGTACGCATTTTAACATTGTTGACACTTTACCATCTTGAAGATAAATAATGAAAGCAGTTCTTCATACATTCTATGCGAATTATAATAATCTAAATATGTCACAGCCTTGATACAGTCTTCGGGGTGAATATTGAAAGAAGATTTTACAAATTCTATCCGACTTATAATATTCTAAATTTTTCATAATTCTGAAGATGAATAATGAATGAATTTCTTCACAAATTTTATCCGAGTCTTTCTATTGTAAACATTTACCATCTAAATAAATAATGAAAAATGTTCTTCGTAAGTTGTCTCCAAGTTATAATATTCTAAATGTTTCATGACCTTGAAGATAAAAAATTAAGGAAGTTCTTCATAAATTCTGCTAAAATTACAATATTCTAAATACATCATAGCCTTCATAAGGTATTCAAGGTGAATAAGGTTGGAAGTCTTTTATATCATCTTCAAGATGAACAATAGGGAAAGGCCGTTCTTCAAATATTGCTTTCTAGTTATAATATTCCAAACTTTTCACAATTTTCTATATGAATAATGACAACAGTTCTTCACAAATTCCGTCTCTGTTTGAATATCCTAAAACTTTAACCCGCTATAATGTGATTAATATACGATGCTCTTCACAAATTCTATTCCTGCAGTCTCCTGGCAGATGCAGTCTTGTTTGTCGTAGATTTATTACCAACTGATATTATTCCTTTCTTTCATCTTCGGCCATCTACGATGCTGAACTAAGCGACAAGTGAATTTAAAACGATGACTAAATTATGACTTAGAAGGGACACGGAAAGAAACGGGAATCGCATATTCTAGGGTATATTATGAATATGCCCGATTGGACTGAGATTCACGCCGGGCACATGCAGACTTCTTGCCAGTGAGTCCCAGTTCATTATTACGTTATTCATATCAAAGCTAAACGTTTCTCGGTGTCATATTTATTGCAATTATATTATCTAAAATTTTAAATTTGTTATAATAATAATAATAATTTTAGGAAAGGCTTGGCAATTGGTTCAGACTTCGAGCGCAGTAAAAAGATCTCCACGGTCACTTACTCTTCTTTCTCCAAAATAAAACAGACCATAACACAGGGATCACACCATTTTACAAAAATTTACAAGTCGCCTCCAAATTTTACTGGTATTCTTCTGTTGTCACTTTACACACATATGTCCTTAGAATTTTGTAATGATTTGCATGAACAGTTTGTATAATTGCACTTTAAAAAGGTCACATATGACAATGTAATACGGCGCAATCGCTTTGCATGCTAGATAACTAAGGCTACAGACACACATTCAGAATATGCAATAATTATTGCTTTTCCATGGAAAAGTAACTACGCGAACGCGCCTGAATGTTACGTTTATAGGTAAATTGCCTGTCTTGTTAAATTTAAACTAACCTTATATTTAATGAAGACCTACGGTGAACCAAGGCCAGCAGGGTGTGAAGAATTAAAGGTCCGTACATTGGGACCGAAGCTGGCACTGAGGTTAACATGATATACGCAGCAAACATGTTAAAAAATAAAATGCAGGTCTGGATAGTCCTATCTGTTGACTGCATATAAGCAAAATCTACACGAATGTACGGTATAACATACAATATCGCAGTACGTTACTGCCTTTTGTACAGGATGTCCCGGGATTAATCTACCATACATCGGGGGAATGTTCCTTGGGTTAATTCACGTCGATATAAACAAAAATAACTATGACGGTTGAAAGGTTACGGAGGTGATGCCGAGATAAGTTTTAAAGAACGAGATCTCTTTAAATATTTACTGATTATCCAATACATTTTAAAAAGATTATAAATTTTTAGTTTCTGTAACGATAATACCTGCACTTAACATCATATTAATATCTGAGTGGCACGAAAACATTAATTAGAAAAAAAAATCACTAAATTCATAAAAATTGTTCTCCAAGAACTTTACAAAGCACGCTCGCTTCCGCATGGCTTGGCTTGTCTATCGACTCAAGGACGGAGCTGCACAGTGTATGGGTAGCACGTCAGATAAATAGACACAGTAAGCGGAACTGCAACAAAAAAAAATCCTCGTCATTCCGTAATTGTTCAGGTTCAGATAGAGGTTTGTTCTATTACATCTCTGTAAATTAACCCAACGAACGTTTCTTCGAAGCATGACAGATTCCTCCTGAAACATCCTATATGCTGTATATCCACAGATCCATGATGCGCAACAGCCACTTTTGCATTCTTACGAAACAGTTGAAAGGATGTGGTATGAAAAGTAAATTACAGGAAAATCTAGAAAACGAGCTGCAAGTAGACAAGGAAGAAACAGGTATATCGAAGAAAGAGAAGATAATGTAGGGCGTGAGAGTCTGAGAGAGAGAGAGAGAGAGAGAGAGAGAGAGAGAGAGAGAGAGAGAGAGAGAGAGAGGGAGAGAGGGAGCGAGAGAGAGAATTTTTACAGAAGGGAGAAATTGAATAGAAACCAGGCGAATGGAAAGGAAGAAGAGAGGGGTGTTCCTGCGTTTGACAGGACGCTCATTAAAAATTTTCAAAGTTCGCCGAGGCGTCACAAATTGGGAACTGCGTCTTTGATTTAAATGCTATGTGCTATGTTGGACCTGGCTTTGAAACTGGCACGATATGTATAGCAAAGAGTGAACACTTTATTCTCATCTGTAGTGTGAAGCATGACATTTGGCACAGGGCTTATACAGTGCTTCCATCTCTGTACCTTGCATTGCCTGTATATTATTTACTTGAAAGGTGAAAGAAGGAAACAAATAGCATCACTTGTTTTGAAAAATGGCTGGTATTCTTAGATAGTAAGATTTGTGTGGGAATAAACTAGGATTGGTCTTCCATGTATGTGAATCAGTGGCTCGTGTCATACACGCATTTCTAACTAGCCTCAGATATCCTCCGCAATGCGCGGGATCAGTGCTGTCGCCAATGTGTAATATGTAGGAATAATAAAACTCCACTGTCCAGTGGGAATATGTAGGGCATTATATTCTATACAATTCACGTGCCTGTAAAGAAAGCCTTATAATTCTGCGTGTTTAAGAAGTCGATTTAGTAGGAATAGTTTAATTTAGACATTGTATTTATAAACTTTTAATATGTTCCATATCCGTGCATTAAAGAGATTTCAGTTCACGTGATTAGGCCAACAAATTCAATTACGTAAATTGTGTTTATCACCTACTATTCATTACCAACATCTTTCAATCTCTGTCGCAACCACGAGAAGACTAACTTACAAGAATATTAGGAATCACAAAAATCTGTCAAAATGCAGAAGTGAAAGAGACGATGTTACAAATAATGTCTCAGATTTTCTATATAGTCACTGAATATCATGAAATGATATTTATCATAGACTTATATTCGATGACTATGTAGAAAATTTGAGACATTCTTTGTAACGTCGAGTGGTTGACAAGCATATTGACAGATTGTTAGGATTGCTAATATTCTTGTAAGTTACCTTTCTGGTAGTTGCGACAGCGTTGCAGCATGTTGGTCATGAATAGTGTGTGATAAACACATTATGCATACGTGACTTTGATAGTAATATTACGTAAATTGAAATATTGTCGGCATAGCGAAAGATTTCTGCACATTGTATCTCTCACTGCCTCTATTTTCAATCAGTGATGGTAAGATATATTTGTGCAAGGACAGGAATATAAAATTTGATTAAAATCATCCCAAATTCTCTCAAGTTATAAAATGACAGAGCTTAAATATCCCTTGTTTTAATCGTTTCAGAAAGTCTTAATGAGGACGGTAAAATTATATTTCTAACAAAATGTGTTTTATTATTTCTACAGTTTTTTTTGCTAAATGTTTTCACTCCGATTCCTGTTAAAAATTTATCGTCGGAATGTATGCAGAAAATTATCTAGGTCTTTATGAGTAGTCCGATTTTGATATGATATGATATATCTGTTAACTAAAATTGGGTTGACACCCAGTGGCAGTAGTACAGTACACATTTACACACAAACAATACATAGAACAACACAATTAACAACTTTAGTTGGAAGGCTTTCTGGGATTCGAATTCAGAGTAGTCAAACTAAAATTAATGATGAACTAACCACGTAAAAATTATCGCCTTATTGGGAAGAGTGCGGGCCGTGCCCTGTCTTTGCGAGTTATACCCTGGCATTTGCCTTACAACTGAGGAAACAGCACGGAAAAACCGCAGTCAGGATAGCCGAAGAGTGCCAGTTGGCACGATGAAAACAGAATATACAGAATAGAACATACATAAAAATAAGAATACATAAACATAAGAATAAAAGTACATAATTTACAAAATTAAACAAAAGCATACAAAACGCACAACCATATGCACAATGATAAAAAATGAAATGGAACCAAAGAACATGAATGTATGTGATAAACGAAAAAGCCATATAAGCAGCAAGCTTCATATTTTTTATATATCTTCTAATAATGTTAGTCATCCTGTTACTAAGGCCTTCACTACACTTCGCTACACTTCACCCAAATACACGTAACACCTCTTCGCTACACTTGTCGACACTTCACTTTCTCTCATTTAAACTTCACCCAACTACACTTCACTACCTTCTCATTTGACTTAACTCCATTTAAATTTCACCTCAGATCACTACACTTCACCTCACTTCACTTCACTGTACTTTTAGATGATTTTCACCACACTCCTATTCCTTTCGTTTCACCCCGTTTATAATTGCGTTCCTGACTGTGTTTCTAAAAATCTTAGGTTTACGAGGGAAAGTCCATAACGCTTCTGTAGGTAGCTGGTTACAATTTTTAATGGTCTTATTTACAAAGGAATACTTCCCGATATCCGTTCTTTGCTTCCTGTCCCTAATGTTCCGAACATGATCTACCCTACTCAAATAGTAAGGCCTTCGCAACCTGTCTCGTATAGCTTTCCAACCCCTTTGCTCAGAGTACGCTATAAAAAGTGCGCATAAGCGTCCTACGCTGAGCCAAGGTTTGCCAGTCACAATCTTTCGTATGATTTGTAAATTGAGCAGCTTTCTTCTGTACTTGGTCTAACGCATTTATCTGTCCTCTGCATGGATCCCAGCGTGCAGACCCATATTCAAGAATAGGACTACCAATGACGTTTTATCCCACCCTAATTAGCAATCAGAAAAACGTCACTACACCGTTTCTTATGAGCTAATGTGCTGTCCCGGTTGGCGGTGGACTAGGAGGCGTCCAGCGACGCTTCCTTAGTGTATCTCATCAAATGTCCATCTTCGTTTTAAGCGCCTGTGGTTTCGCGGGTGCACTAATGGTTCCATGAGAGGGTTGGGGTGCGAGTCCAGGGTCGTGTGATGAGTAGCTGCCCGTTCCCGGAATACCGTGCGGAACCAATGACGTGTAGGCTAAACTTTTTGTATTCCTAATTCCTTTTGTAAGAACACGCATTAAAAAGTGAAGTGCCTTCCAGGCTTTTTGCGCTGTATAATTTAATTGGTCCACCCAGTATGAATCGCTTCCTAAGATTATTCCCAAGTTTTTACAACTGCTCGCTTACGGAATTTTTTGGTCACAAAGAGAGTAACCCAGTGGATTTTTAACCCGAGCTCTCGTAAATCTTATTGCCTTACTCTTACAGGGATTTATTTTCATCCCATTTTCTACCGTCCATTTCCCCAAGGTGTCCATATCCTTCTGCAACATTTTAATGCCTTTTTATTTGTGATTTTTCTATAAATTATAGTCGTCAGCGAATAGTCTAATATTCGAGTCGATATTCCTCCAAATATCATTTACGTACACTAGAAACAGTAGTGGGCCCAAACCGCTCCCTTGCGGCACACCTGAGGTTATTTTGACTTCCTTGGATAGTTGCCCTCCTACCATACCCCTTTGTATACGACCTACAAGGAATTCCCTTACCTAAACGGCTACCCTCGAATCCACGCCCGAGGCCGCCAGTTTCGTAAGCAGCCGATCATGAAGAACTAAATCGAAAGCCTTGGAAAATGCTATTATAATCGCATCTATACCGACCCCCTCATCCAAAGAGTCCACTGTGTCCTAGCACACCATGATGACTTGACTGTCACATGAGTATCCCGTTCTAAATCCATGCTATTCCTCGTATAACCAATCATTCTTATCCCAGACTTGCCTCAAATACCCTGCTATAACGTGTTCCAGTTGGTTGTAGACCACAGAAGTTAAGCTTATGGGTTTATAGTTTGAGACTGCCAATCTATTACCCCCTTTGTAAATAGGAACCACTGTGGCTATTTTCCAGTCACTTGGGATGGTAGCATTGTTTAATGATATTTCAAGTAGTCTAGCTAGGTAAGGAGTCATGGCTTCCCAACTTAATTTCAGAATTTCACCAGGAACTCCATCTGGCCCTACTGATTTTTTCTCCCGATTTTTGCTAATCTTTTTCTAATAACTTTAGTATTAATAATAAAGTTTTCAACCGAGTTGGCTAATTTTATTTCCGGGATGTTACGATCGCAGCAAAAGACGGATGCATAATAGGAATTTAAGATGTTAGCTTTTTCAGTAGTGTCCGTAACGATCGTTCCGTTGTGGTCTTTGATCGCAGGAATAATTTCCCTATTTTCTTTCCGCTTTTCACATACTTGCACTCAGACCAGCAGTTGCCTTCATTTCGTAGTACCGATGGCAAAAATGTCTCCTGTGCAGTTTTTTTGGTTGCCAGGAGTTCTTTAGATAGTCTTTTCAGTTTCACTTGATATCGCTGTCCTAATTTTCTCTTGTACACTCTCCTAACCTTAACCTTAAGCCGTTTCACTTCCATATATAGTATTCAGGATCAGAATTTTTTCTCCGAATTTTATATGGGACAAAACGATCGATATCTTAAGACTGTTTCCTTAAAGCTTTTCCACATTTCTTCCACGCATCTACTATTACTTGCCCATGATGCGAATTTACTCCTGAGGAAACTTTGTAGACCTGTGACGTTTGTTTTGTGGTACACGGGAGCTTTTTTTTCGACTTGATGCTCACGGTAGTTTTCTCCCCATTCTACGTCTAATAGTATCCCGCAATGTTCTCTGATTCTGTGAATATTACTGAAAGAGGTTAACGCACTTTCGGGCCGGACACGGTAAACGTCAAGCAAAGCATCCCCTTGGGTCGGGCTCTTTGCTACCTGAGGGTAACCGTTTTCCCATACCAGTCTATTTAAAAATACCTGGGTCCACCTAGACTTTTCTGCGTGACCATTCCAATCCGCGTAAGGCAAGCTGAGATCACTATTGTAACCAAAATTGAAATTTATATACAAATTTTAGAAGAACTCCCCGGTATGAGGTTTCAAAACATTTGACATAACGGTTGCCGTCTTAGCCCATGTATCAGCTTTTATTCACATTTCCCAACGATTCAGATTGCCAACGTGCGAAAAATATCTGTTGGGAATATTTAAAAACTTTTAGGATTTTCTTGCCATCGGTTAATAATTTGCAGTAGGTTTGCTTGATCTCTTACAGAATAACCAATTAACTTGCGGTGAATGACTGGCATTTTAGCGTGGACCACGGTCTCTTATGGACTTATACTTTAGTGAATTATCTCCAAATAATTAAGTACCTGTTGCTGACAATATGGGAAGATGTGATAAATTTTTGCATGAAATAGGTTACTTAAAAGTGCTTATATTTTTTTATCGTGGACAAAACGAAAATCTTTCATAAAAAAGTATGTGGATGACATTCTTTTCCCAAACCTTCTACATCGGACATTCAGAGCCTGCGTTTCAGGGCAGCATTTTCTTTTTCTAAGAAAACTGATCAGGTACGTAATTTGTATTTTGAATCTGAACAAAATGACTGTTACCCCGTAAGTGCACAATGCATGTACCTACGACGAAGTCCGACATGCATGCTTCGTCGAAAAATTAAGTTATAATATTTTCCTACGTTCAATAATAAAAATAGGAAACTGAAACTCCTTTACAGTGGTCAGAAACGCCTCAACTAGTATCAGTCAAATCGATACTAGCATGTGCTCTACAATCGAGCTTTCTAGACGTGATTTTGTGTAGTGTTTTATAATGATATCCCCTTCGATGATAATCCGAAATACTATGTTAGAATCTATGCCGATGGAAGTGCTTCCTGTTCCAGAGGTCTAAACAAAGGACAGCTCGGGGTAAGTTACAGGAAATTACACGGGAACTCAAGTTCCACTTTAGTGCGTGACAAATCAATTACACACCCAAATTACTGAACTATCCTACACTCGAAATGCTGTAATGTCATCACTGCCCTCCGACCCGAAACAGTATTTTTTTTAAACTTCGGACCTAAACCGCCTCCTTTTGAGGTTTAGAGATCACACACATTTGGACACGCACACACAAACACACACACGGTAGGACTTCTCTAGGCTAGTGATCAGCCCATCGCAGAGGCCGCTTCCTACACAACACGCGGCAAACACAACGGACGAATATCTATGCCCACAGGGGATTCGAAACTGCGATCCCAGCAATCGAGCGGTCGCAGACCTGCGCTTTAGACCGCACGGCCTCCGGGCTTGTTTTAGGTTAGGTATAAGTTATCATAAACTTTAGTTTAGTGGTGAGTATCAGGGCTATGTTAACACTGTACAAAACGTTAAATCCGACTTAACCTACGCTACTTTGGCTTTCATCATCACAGCCTCAAATTATACCAAAATGCGCAACGCTTCAAAATAAATGTCCCGGAATATATCTAAATTACAGTAATAATTTCCACGGAAATTTTTATAGGAATAAAAAGGTGGACATCATCTTGAAGCTTATTAAAAACCTGGTCATATGACAACAAATAAAACCTTGTCTCTTCTTTTGTATAGTTGTGTAATGTGTGAAAAAACTGGTAAGAATTAATTTAATTGAAAACAGAAAACAGGCATCAAAATTTTACACATTTGATGTGCAAGAAATTTAGCGATTGTTTATTTTCTTCTCAATACCATAGTAGTTTATTACACCTATAAGCTCACTATATGACGCGAAAGTTTGTTACCCTTATTGGAATGCCTGATTAATCACTCCGCTTCTATATAACGCAGTACGCATAGGTAAATGCCCTCACTCGTTTTACCGGCGTTACATACTTGTTACTTTGTAGGAGAAAATAGTGGAAGCTACATATAAATTAATAAAATTTGTGTCTGCGATATTTGTGAGACTTTGCTGTTTCCTACTAATTCAAGGTAAGTCGTGCTGATAACAATTTGAATTACGAAAGTGTTCTTTGATCCGAGTCGAGCAACTTTGAATTAACTTCGCGTATATAAATTCTAAATTCACGCGTACTGTTTTATAAAAAGAAGCGAGGCAAATAGTTTAATAATCGGCAAGAAAATACTTGTAACAAAATTCGTACATTTATTACTGAGTGTAACCAATTATATTGATTATATTTTCTCTGCAATATTATCACATATATAGAATAATTTTATTAAATACTTTACTATTTTATTGGGTTGCGTTATATTTGATTCTAAATGTGTTCGCGTATATAAGTTGCAATAAGTGAAAGTAGCGAAGATGAGATATTGTTTAGCGTCCAGATTTGGACTGGTGGCAGCAATTACCATTAGATTACTTTACAACAGTGATAACAACATAGTGTCCATTGAGTTAGAAATATTAGGAGCCTTATTCCTACCCGTGGGCATTACAGTTGTAAAACTTGGTCTCTGACACTGAGGGAGGAACATAGACTTAGTTTATTCGAGAATAGGGTCCTGAGAAAGATATTTAGGTCTAAGAGGAAAGAGGCAACAGGGGACTTTGGAAGACTGCATAATGAGGAGCTTCATGAACTATACCCCTTACCAAATATTATTAGGGTAATTAGTAAAAAAAGAACGATATATGCTGGACATATGGAGAGAAAAGAGGTGCATACAGGCTTGTGGTGGGGACCCCTGAATGAAAGAGGCCACTTGTAACACCTAGAATTATATAGAAGAATAATTTAAAATGGATTTTCAAGAAGTATGAATGGTGAATGAACTGGATTGATCTGGCTCAAGGTAATTACAAGTGGTGGGCTAATATTCAACCTCAAGGTTCCATAAAATACAGGAAATTTCTTGACTAGCTGAGGACCGGTTAGTTTCTGAAGAAGAACTCTGCTACATGAGGTGGATATAGTCATATGACCATACTTCTGATGTCTGTAATATCCAAAATACTCGTAGAAACTCGCTGTAGAGAAATACAGAAAATCCACATACCTACTGCACAGTTTCGTAGACGCCTAAGCACTTCGGGGATATTATAATATTTTCTTTCCGTAATTTCTCAGCGTACAGGAGGCCTGATTTCTATCGGTGCAGTGAACATGTCACAGTAACCAAACCATACGAAGGCATAAGGGCTGATCCATACCCAGCATTAAACCGAAAGCCCTTTCAATGCGATGACTACCGTGATAGCGAACGACGGCTGACAACGTAACTGATAGGACCAAACAGTAGCCCAATGAAGAAAAAACTCAGAAGGTTACCTAACCCCGTACTTCACCTACGTCGAGTCTGTCGAATTTTGTCATGCGCGACTGCTTAGTAACTTTATGCATTCAAAATTACTTTTCTTTCATGAAACTTATCTGATATCTGCTACGTAAAGCCCTCGCCTCTTATCTAAGTTACTTGAACGCCCTGACCAATTGACATTGCTCATGCTTGGATAAATTCGATATTCGAAAATGACGCATCAAGCCATGGGCTTCATCGTTTGTCTCAGAAAAACAGCAGAAAAGTTGGTTTTACAAGTGTGTGCACTACACAATGGGCTTTGTATAAAAGCATTTTATTCTTGTGCTCTGTTCTACTAACTTTACAGCAACTGGTAATAATTCTGGTTTTAAAGCGTTTTCTGTTGCTTATGCTTATTGGAGTCCGATACGCGTAACTATAGTCTCATAGTAAATATTAAAATATTGCAACGTTAATTTAAACAGGCCTGTAAATATAAACCACCACTCTTTTAAACGATGTTTTGGATTGCGTTTTAAGAAATTTCTAGGAAGCACAATATAAACCCGTGAGTATTAAAACTTTTAGGTTAATCATGATCCACCGTTACAAGTTTAAATGCCCACACTTAATTAAAGGTTTGAAATACGTAGTAAACAGGCATTACAGGTTTATACATTATATTATTTACCTGTTGTAATGAAACAAGATTTAGAAGAACTTACATAACCTAAAATGTTTATGTACGTACTTATTATTGTGTTGTAGTAGCTGACAATTATCTATATTCCAGTTAAAATAAGAACTGTCTCTGAATGTGGTTTGTAGCTGTTGTGTCAAGTGTTGGTTAGGTCTCGAAAACGTCATTTCACTATGAGAACCCCTTATACTAAAATTTCTAAAATGTATTTCGAGATAGATTTTTCTCTGTTTACCACCGAGGTGCTGCTTTACAAGAAACTGAAGGTGGCGCACAACCTAAATGCCTGCAGGCCGCAAACAAATTTATTTTCCAACGGTCTCAGCAATACGTAGCCGTTCCTCTCCAGCATATCTGGCCTTTCAAAGCATGATACAGGTGACTCTTGATTTTCAATTTCATATTGCTCTAAAAATCCATCTTCGTAATTACTAAATAATAACTAGGGGCAACTAGTAACTTATCATGAGCTATATAATACCTTTTAATCTCGAAGTGGGACATTCAGTTATGTTGTGGTACAAACGTTACGCATTAATACGGTAGGTAATGTACGTACATTTTAACATTGTGGTGCATTCGCGTAATATTTATACCTCCTCGGTTATCTAAACAGCCTTATACCATTTCATTCTAAGAGAATGCCTTCGTAACAATTTAATGGTGCTGGCAACAATAAGAGAACTTGGATATTTATGTAAATTGATTGCCAATTTTTCTGATTTTAGGCAAATTTAGATTTCACGACAGGTTTCCCTAAAAGTCTCCAATACCAAATTTAACAGAAATCCGTCCAACGGGATCCGTCGAGAAAAGCAAAGTTTAATTAAAATCTGAGAAGAATAACGGGACCTGACATGAAAACCTATGTACATGTATGATAATATCTCGCTCAGTTCTTAGAGTGAGAAATATTTTAGATAAAAGTTGTACAGAAAATCGAAAAATCTTTTTTCCCAAAATCATGTAATTTATGAGATAATGTGGAAAATTATGGTGGAACCAGACAGGCCACAGATGAGAACATAATGTGGCGCATGCGGAATTGAATGGTGGGTCACTAAGGCCACAGACACACATTAAAAATACGTAATACTTATTGGTTTTTGCACTACAACCAGTGTTACGCGAACACGGCTCCCTGTTACGTACATTGCCTTTGTTGTGTGGATTTAATCGCGCTATGGCAGCAGGTGTTTCGAAGTAAGTTACTCTTCACGCAGTATTACGATACGGCAATAGCATGTATTTGGCTATAGGTGGGCCTTGTTTCAAGCCCCGTTTGCGTTACTGAAAAAGGGGACGTATATAAAAAGCGTAAAATGAAATTGATATTCCCACAGCAAACAAACAGGCAGTGTACATATAACAACATTGAGGCGCCTTCGAGCAACCATTGTTGTTGTAAAAAACCAATATTTGTTACATATTCCGAGTGTGTGTTTTTAGCCTTAGATATCCACCATGCAATGTGCATGCGCCATACTGTCATTTGTGGCCTACCCAGCTGTACAGTATTTTTTCAAATTATCTCATAAACGGCACAACTATTAAAACAAGGTTACGAACATGAAATGTATGTGTGTTGATTTTCTGTACGACTTTTATCTGAAACATTTCTCATTCTAGGAATAATTAAGCGATATATGATGAAAAATGTGTGTTGGTTTTCATGTAAAGTACCCTTTATTCTTGTCCGATTGTAATGAAACTTCAACTTTCTCGAGAGATTTTCGAAAAGTATTGAAATATCAAATTTTATGGAAATCCGTCCAGTGGGAGCCGAGTTGTTCCATGCGGACAACTGGACGGAGAGAGGGACAGACGTGACGGAGCTATTAGTCACCCTTCATAATTTTGCGAACGCACTTGATGAGGGAATAGGTGGGGTTTAGGAGCATTCATGGAAATGACAGCTTTTTCTTGTCCAGTATATGTACATGTACTTGTTTTATTAATATCGTGCTATTGATATTAGTATATAAATAAACAATATTATTTTCTACCTTTGTATACTGAAAATAAATTGTAAACAGCTTGCATATACTTTTCGCGGATGATACGTGCTCCATATCATCAATGTCACGGATGACTAAATTAACGCTCACAGCAGCTATTACAACCTAGCGTCCTAGCGCGAAGCCAATCAAAGGGCGTTTAACCAAAAATGACAGGCCCGTATTAAGAGGTGGTGTAAATTGGCAAGGGACATTAAAGAAAAAGGTCATAAAATAAAAGGGCGTAAAAGAAGAGCTACGTGTACTATCTCGACGACGGCAGATAAATAGGCCTACAGTATATTTTTATCACACCCCGCCTTTCCCTCCACCAGCACATCCATATAATAATGCCTAGGTGTGGAATGGGTTAATACCAACCTCCACTAGCTCAATCAGTATAGTGACTAATCGACAGGATGAACAACCAAGGAATCGAGATTTGGTTCCCGCCAGGGACAGCTATTTGTCTCGTGTCCTTGTCCATACCAGCATTGGGCTCCATTCAGCGTCGTATCCCACGGGTACCGGAGTTTTTCCCCAGTGGTATAGCCGACGGGCCGTCAGATGCCTATTACATACGTTTATCAAGTGCTTAATTTAAGAATATTTGGAGCCATATTTTCATTCTCCCATTCGCATTCATATTGCGGTGTCCCGTTAATCACACGCACAACTACAATTTTACCTTAATTGCTCGTAACTTTGCCTAGCGTGTGGTTAGTCACTTGAACTGACATTTCCTTCTTTCGAGTACTAACGTGCACCCAGTATCGAGGTTAAGAATTTCTGGAACTGTACCTCCATTCTTCCACATGTCTCTATGGCGTTCACGGTGAAGGCTGTGGCTTCCCTTTTCTTTGAAATTCTGTCATTCTCATTTGTCATTTTCGGCCATTTAGCGTTATACAACCTTCGCAGACCTGGTAGCCACACACATAACATATCACTCACGAGAAGAGCACGGTATTCTGTTGTGAAATTCGGTAGGTGACAAACAACTGTCAGCAACTCGTCTGACTGAAATGATGGAAATAATAAACTGGGAAGTGGCATCGCCACCTGTTTCCTCTTTATAGTAGCGCTGTGTGATGACCAGTAAACAAAATGTAGCTTTTTACCTATTTCTGAGTACGCGGTAAGTTCCATCGTCAAACGCGCGCGGCACGTTTTGTGTGCCGGTTTCTCGTCCTGCAATTTACGCACAAGTTCAAGTTCAATATGGCACCTCGATTTATTCAGACTGTTTTTCCTTCCGTCTTCATTTATTGAATTTATAACATATATATATATATACATATATATATATATATATATACATACATACATACATGTTTACGAACAACAACCGCGCGCGTGCGCGCGTATGTGTGTAGGACGAAGTCATTTTGGACAACTGTGTTCTTTATTTTATTTTTGGAGCTTATAATGTTTATCTTTGCGTAAGTATGTTAGATCACCGTTTCGTACACGGAATTTTCCCCTTCGAAACTTCGAATCCAGGGCCAGGTAGTCTGATTTATTCCGTGAGTTTTCCTGAGTCTCTTCACTCAAATGACGGGTTAGCTCTATGACAGGACTTCTGTACGGTTGTGTTCAAATTTACCATATATGTATGGGATAGTTAGCTAATTTTAAATACAGACAATGATGCTGTTCTAATGAGACGCGGGGACACGAGCATTGCGGGTAACATGAGGAGCCTTCCAGGGGTCCGAATGCTGCGGAACTCGAAAAGAGGTACCACAGACTTGCAAAAATGTAACCCAAAACTAGTAACTTGCGTAAGTTAACTGGGTATGAAGCGTGTCATTTGGTTGGAATAAATTCACATTACAAAGAGTGCTGAGTATCCAAGAATAGTATTGAAAATGAAAAAGGCAAAAAGGTAAATTAATCCCTGTACAGGCCTATTACGGGCCCAGAGGTTTCCAGGAGTTTGAGGCTTCCAGATTTCAAGACAGTCGGCACATGAAGGTGGAAAAGTTTACAGCCCTATGTACCGGCCGCTTTTACACCCATGAAGTATTCCTGGTACTCATTTCTCTTAGAGGCTGACTTGACCCCAGGGCCGAAATGCGGCCGTAAGGATTATGTCAAACAAAAATTCCATTGACACTCTCGGGAATCGAAACCGCTACCTTTCGGCTTGTAGCGCAGTGCCCCAACCAACTGTGCCACCGCTTGCCTCTAACAAAAAAGGAAGGCAATAATATTACATTCCTGTACACTGTGACCTTTTCTTTCTGCATTCATTCCAAATTATTATTTATATAATCATACCGCTGGGCGCCACAGAATTTGTGCTAGCAGGATCATCATTCAATAATCTGTCCATGCTCTCAGCGGCACATTTTAATGTGGTATAACCTGCATTCCTGTTGCTTGTATCTAATTCTGTAATACATTTTTAGGATAAGGAGCTAAAATAGCATTGACCTAAGCCCCTCAGTATGACAGTTGTGTCATAATTCGTTTATGGCCCTTGTAATATATTTCGCTGTATATTTATATCACATAATTCGGAGAATATGTGTGTATGCAACAGGCACAAGCCCTGCGGCTACACACCACGTTCATTTGTTTGTGAAGTGTTATTATATGACGTTAAACAGACAGCCCTTGATGTATGGTGTTGTTTGCTAGGATTATATAGCGTCGATGGTAGATGAAGGAAATGTGAATATTGAGCAATGGTGAAATTACAATGAGAGGGAAAATCAAAGTTTTAGGAGAAAACTCTGTCCCAGTGCCACTCTGTCCACCGTGGTTCTCACATGGATTGGCCTGGGCCCTAACAGTAGCTTCCAGGTGACAGATCACCAACATGGCGCGGCCTGACACTCCTTCATATCCTCATCTAAACTGTCTTCATCAAGTTACAATTCCATTCCAGTATAGGCCTACGGAACTGCCCTACTTTCATACCTTTTCAATTGCAGTCGCTGTCTGTTGTTTCACACGGCAGTGGAATGAGCAAATCAATTTTTCATTACTGAGTCTTTAGAAGAGGTGTTTGGAACGTTAACGCATGTAACGGTAGCAGGTGGTACATTTAAAAAGTGGGTCTTTCACGTAGCTCCAAGAAGATTTACTTCCACCTGGAAAATTTTACGTGTTTCACCAGTCTCACGCCCATTTGCCCACTAATTCACTGTGGACAGTTATTTGTGTTTATTGAATGTCCTTTGTTTTTATGCAATGAGTGTCATTTTGGATTTGTATCGTCTAAAGTATGTTGTCTATTAGCCCACAAGATCTAAGTCGTTACAACGCGGCGAACATTAGAGACGACTGGTCTGAGTCACAGGCTGTCATCCTTTAACATCGCCCGGAAAAAAAAGTCGCTTCCCTTTAAAGATGACAGTGACCAAAGTTCGGGTCAACGTTTCCCGGACCTCACAACTGCCGGTACCTTAGACGGCCAGAATCTTTATTATATTAATTGATTGTTACAGAAAAGAATCTGTCCGAAGTACGTTGCTCGCGCTACGTTGCGATTTTCAGAAACGTATGGACGTTTAGTGCAATTTTCTGTTCAGTGTTTTTCTTAGATTTTTGGCGAAGATCCCCATATTAGCTGACCCACTCGTGTCTGTCTGCTTAGCGCACTTCGGAACGACTGCATGGAGTGTTGTAGCGCCATATATTTTGCAACCTTATTAAATGATGTGACCTATTAATTTCTGTTTCTGATCTGGACTTTGCTTGACACACTTACGTGCCCTTCAGATATCATCTCCCGTGTAACCGGTAATCTGTTTATTGAAAAGAAAAGCGTTTAGAACAGAAGTTGCAGAGAAATTTAAATTCATTTTGTGTCCATTACACTTTCCTTTAAGTAAGTCTTACGTTTGACCAGGTAATATAAGGGATGAAGAAATTCTGTAGGGTAATTAAACTATTTGCCGATCCTGGTGGCCGTGCGGTCTAAGACGTGAGTCTGCTCCCGCTAGGTTTTTGGAATCGCGGGTTTAAATCCCACTGAGGACATGGATGTTTGTCTCTTGTTAGGCACGTTCGGAACATTGCGAAAAGCTACTGTCAGCATCGCCATGTCTGTATGTCTATCTAACTGACTTTGTGCATGGAACAACTTGGCTCTTACTTCATCAAATTCGGTATTAGAAAAATTTTCAAAAAATTTTCGAGGAAAGTCCACTTTCATTAACATGTGACAAGAATAACTAAGACTTTACAAGAAGACAATATACATTTTTGAGCGTATCTCGCTCACTCCTTCTTAGAATGAAAAATGTTTCAAAAATGAGTTTTAGAGAAAATCAAAACACACATTTTATGTTCAATCAATTTTCCTTTGAAAATCGTGAAGTTTTTTGAGATAATGTGGTACAGCAAGACAGGCCACAGAAGGCAATATAATAGGAAACATGCGTATTAAATGCAGGATAACTAAGGCTACAAAGGCACACTGAGTATATATAATAGTTAGTATATGTAATAGTTTATGTTTTTTCGACTCCAACAATGGTTGCACAAACGCTCCTGAATATTACGTTTTACGTAAGTGGTCTGTCTTGTGTTTCTTGTGTACTGTGCAGGTAGTGGCCCCTGCGACTAGCTGAGCACTCTGTCAGAAGAGTCCAACCAGGTGCGTGATTGTGTCTAATTGTATGTGATCTAGAAACCTTAACAATGAAGCGGCCTAGGTCCAATTTTGGCTGTTACGCCACAAAAAACTTAAATGATTGTATCCCTTTAAATGCCAGGGAGTTCATGAATATAATTACATTTTAGAAGTATACGTTACAAATTTATATCCCTCATTTATAGCCTTCTACTAGCTAATCTCCTTGGGATAAAGGCGGCCGGTGGCGTAAGGCTAACAACCTTACCACATTCGTATGCCGATTGTCTAGAAATTCCGGGATATTCCAACTCCTGCAGCCGTAAGGGCCTGTCCAGGCAAGTAATGGGACAGCTTTTGCTGTATATAACAGACATTTTGTCTGCGGGTTGTGCTTCTGTCCCTTGTGTGTATTTCATTGTTTGAAATATCTATTACTTTGGGTAGAACTGACCAAGAATATAAAGTGCGAATGATTCATAAACCAAATAATACTTTTATTATATGAAAAAAAAAATGACGAGTTGTTTTGAAATGTTTTTAAATTCCTAATGTAATTAAATTTTGCAAAGAAAGTTATTTATTTCGGTACTACAGCCGTTAGCCTTTTTATCTCGCGTAGACAAATCACCAGCTAACACAGCACATCCTCTGTCAGACTGTCGGCTCTGAAATTAAAACATTCACTCATACTGTCACTGATAGACTAAAAATACACATAGTGTATCGCTAATTGATCTTTATGGTTTAAGTCTCCAGTGTATCAGACCGCGTTTAAGGTACAGAATGTTTCAGTATAGTTGCTATCCTACTGCCAACTGTGTAATGTGGCCGCTAGATAGTGTTACATTCTTCAATATTGCAAAATGTTGTCGGGGCCAGAAACTATAAATTGTGTTTGTTGGCCTTTCGTTGAGGGAATTTTGTTTGTGACATAGCAGCGACGTCGGCAGTCTGGGTACGCGTGATATGCACAGTTAGTATGGTATGATCTCCGATATCACCAGATCTCAAGCAGCCAAATGTGTGAATATCCAAGACATTTCGACTCTTGAAGATGAGACCAAAACCTTGTCCCGGAAAATCGGAAACGAATTACAAAGTGACACTGCGTCATATACCAGAAGTTAGGATTCTTCTTCATGCTGCTACAGAGACCTAAATAGTCGCACAAAACAAATTATGATGTTCTGAAAATCATTAATATAGTCTGGTATTTTTAACCAGTGACCTCGTGAAAGGGAAGAGAAATGAATTAGAAATGCAAGGTACATAATATGTATTTTGAATTTAATTACATTGTGAGTATGGACCGCGATAACTCAGTCGGTAAAATGACCACTCTTACAGACTGGACGTCATTTTTCGATTCCCGACGGAGGAAAAAACTTTTATTTTTCTAGAGAGCGTTCAAGTCTGGCTCTGGTACTCATCCAGCCTTCTATTTAGTGGGTGCATGATTACTTTTTGAGTTTAAAGTGGTAGGATTGTGATTCTGACCACCTGCATCTAGTTTCGAGGTTAAGAGTGAGTAGAGCTATTTTTGTAGAATTCATCCCATTGTGGTATATTACACCAAGTATTAGCATACCAACTGCCGTCAACCACGACAAAGCTTTATTAGTTTCCTCATTATTTCCGACATATTTCGGTCGGGCAAACCATTCTGAAGCATTTAAAATACATGACTTCAAATCCAAAAATAAAATGCATGCATAAATTGTTTATACAAAATAAACTAACAAAATGCACCTGTTCTAAATTAGTATTTCATTTTTGAATTAAATTAGTTAATTAAAATTTAAAAAGTTAATTAATCAAAAAATTAAAAAAATAAAATATTAATTTAGAAAAGGTGCATTTTGTTGGTTTATGTGGTATAATTATACTACGATGCACGGTGCAAAAAAATATAAATTGTTATTATATATATATACATATATATATATATATATATATATGTGTGTGTGTGTGTGTGTGTGTGTGTGTGTGTGTGTGTGTGTGTGTGTGTGTGTGTTTTT
>Ga0268261_10000272_pt1 | contig 31746 bp, 32 predicted proteins | sample TergutNc150P1_FD_190353 | JGI IMG/M metagenome (GOLD analysis project Ga0268261, IMG submission 190353) | Nasutitermes corniger P1 segment gut microbial community from laboratory colony in Florida, USA - Nc150 P1 (SPAdes) (version 2) | ecosystem: Host-associated > Arthropoda: Insects >... | reverse complement strand
TACTCACCCGTTCGCCGCTTGCCACGGTCGTAACCATGGCACGCTCGACTTGCATGTATTAGGCACGCCGCCAGCGTTCATCCTGAGCCAGGATCAAACTCTCCATAATAGATAAGCTTGTAGCTCGTTTATTTCTTAAAACTTGGCGTTCTGTTTAGTTTTCAAAGAACTTCGGCGTTTCTCTCTTTCAAGAGCGACGCTTATTATTATATAACATTCAACATCTCGTGTCAAGCGTTATTTTTAATGTTTTTTCGACACCGTTTTTGACGACTTAATTATATTACCACATCGCCACCGTTGTGTCAATAAGTTTTTTATAAATTTGTTTGTCGATTTTTGTCGCTGTTTTTTGCGACTTGATAATCTTAACACAACTCTTGAAGATTGTCAATGATAATTGATAACTTTTTTTAAAATCATGCCGCTGTTTTTGCGACTTGACTATCTTAACACATTCCTCGGAAGTTGTCAATGGTAATTGATAACTTTTTTAAAATCATGCCGCTGTTTTTGCGACCCGATTATCATAACACATCCCTTGGAGGAAGTCAATGATAATTTATAACTTTTTTAAAATCATACCGCTGTTTTTGCGGCTTGATTATCATAACACATCCCTTTCAATTTGTCAAAGGATTTCGGGAAAAATGATTCAAATTAACGAAGGCCCTCAGCATAAACACAAAAAAAGACCGCATCCCAAGGGATACGATCCATGAAAAATTAACGTTTTGAGAACTGAGGTGCACGACGTGCTGCTTTAAGACCGTATTTTTTACGCTCTTTCGCACGGGAGTCACGGCTAAGCAATCCGATTGGCTTAAGGGCTGCACGGTACTCTGCGTCAACTTGCAATAATGCACGGGAGATTCCTAGACGGATTGCTCCTGCTTGTCCAGTAAGTCCTCCACCATTAACATTGACCATTACATCGTATTGAGATGCAGTTTCAGTCAACGCCAATGGTTGCATGATATCTAAACGTGTCGCTGCCGAAGGGATGTAGTCTTCGAATTCGCGGCCATTGATGATTACTTTTCCAGTTCCTGGTACTAAACGTACACGGGCAACTGAGCTTTTACGACGGCCAGTTCCTAAATATTGTACTGTCATGAATGCTTCCTCCTCTTAATTAACCGATTAGCGTGTAAGCTTCTGGTTGTTGTGCTTGGTGTGGATGCTCAGATCCTGCGTAAACGAATAATTTTTTACCAGTAGCGCGGCCTAGGCGTCCTTTTGGAAGCATTCCACGGATCGCTAGTTCTAGCATGCGCTCAGGTTGGTGCGTACGCATTTGGTCAGCAGTCTTAACTTTAAGCCCACCTTGGTAACCAGAGTGACGGTAGTATTTTTTGTCAGCCAGTTTGTTTCCTGTTAGGTTGATTTTGTCAGCGTTGACTACGATAACATAATCTCCACAGTCTACGTGAGGAGTGAATGTCGGCTTGTGCTTTCCTCGTAATAATGTTGCAACTTCTGTAGATAAGCGTCCTAAAGTTTTATCTGCAGCGTCGACCACGTACCATTTGCGGTCAACTTCGTGTGATTTTTGCATAAATGTTGTGCGCATTGTGTTGCCTCCTAATTTCTTTACTTATGATTGATTTGGCGAAGTCCTGTTGGGGCTCAGGGCTTCTAAATGAAAATAAAGAAAATGTACCGAAAGTTAGTATACACCATATTGACCCATAATTCAAGTTTTTTTTCGATATTTTTTCCGAAAATGAAAAAGGCCTCCCACAAGAGACCTTCAAATCAAGACGATTTTACTTAGCACATAGACCAAAATAAAACCCGGGACACCGAGCACCCCTGTTAGGAATGCGGTCACATAATTCAGCGGCACGGACATATCCAGGTAACCGCCGACGAAATTAAAGAAATACAGGGCAAAGGCCCCGATGACGAAACGTTTTACAAGCCAACCCATCAGTTTCATAGCTTCCCTCCCAAAAATCTGCTTACTCAATCCTATGCCCGCCCGCCCGGCTTTTATACGGCTTTTCCTTTGGCAAGTTCTGCTACTTTCTTTCATTTTTGGAAACGTCCCGTCAAAAATTCCCTTTAAAACATAAAAAAAACCGCCAGATGGCGGCTCTAAAATAATTCCCGGCGCCCTTCGAGGGCACGTATCAGGGTCACTTCATCGGCATAATCAATGGACCGGCCCATTTCCAGGCCCCTGGCAATCCGGGTAACCTTGACGCCGGTATTTTTCAGCAAGCGGGCGATGTACTGGGAGGTGGCATCCCCTTCAAGGGTCGCGCTAAGGGCCAAAATCAGCTCCGTGATTTTCTCGTCCCGAAGGCGTTCCACCAGGGCAGGTACCCCGATATCATCAGGGCCCAGCCCATCGAGGGGGGACAAAACCCCTCCCAACACATGGTAAAGCCCTTTAAAGCCCCGCATCCGCTCGATGGCAATAACATCCTTGGAGTCCTGGACAACCGCCACAACGGTTCGGTCGCGCCCCTGATCCGTGCAGATGGAACAAGGATCCACATCGGTAATATACCCACAGGTAGAGCATTTGAACAACTGCCGTTTGCTGTCAACCAGGGACTTGGCGAATTTGGTGGCATCCTCCTCGCGCATATTGGAAATCACGTGAAAGGCCAGCCGCTCCGCCGTTTTATTGCCAATCCCTGGCAGCTTGCCAAAGCTCTCAATCAAAGTGGTTATGGGCTGGGGATAATTCATCTTAGAACAATCCCGGGATGTTCAGTCCTTGGGTGAACTGGCCCATGGAAGACTGCTGCTTGTCATCCACTTTTTTGAAGGCGTCGTTTAAAGCCAGCATCAACACATCTTCCAACGTTTCCACGTCTTCCGGGTCAACAATGTCCGGCTTGATGGAAATTTTCTCGATGGTTTTCGTCCCCGTAACTTCAACGGTTACCAATCCGCCGCCGGCAGTCCCCGTGAAGATGGCCTCTTCGATTTCTTTTTGCGCTTTCATCATGTCACGCTGCATTTTTTGCATTTTCTTCATCATTGCTGGATTCATATTCAAACACTCCTTCGATTTTTAATTATGGACCTCAACCAATTCGGCTCCGTAAGTTTCGATAATATCGTCCACGAAGTCCCGCTGCGGCTCAGTTCCCTCTTCTTTATAATCTATCACATTTTTAAGGCTCTGGCTATACTGTTTTAGCTTCGGCTCGATTCCCTGCTGTTTTTGCTCCAAATAACTTGTCCGCACTTCCACCCAAAACGCTTCAGGGAGCACCAAATACGGCATGGGATTCCCAAACAGGTTATGGACGATTTTTTGCGCCACAGCCCCATTATCCTCACGAAGCAACCGCTTGCAGCTTGGCTCATGCTTATACACCAAAATAAATCCTAGGGGAGATGCTGCTGCTACCGTCCCATCTTTTAAAAGGGTGGCTATGTTGCTCTCCTCCCCGTACTGGTAAGGATTAAGCTGCTCCCATTTGGCGAGGATTTCCCCCTTCATGGCTGCCGTGGCAGTTCCAAGGATGGCTTCGATGGTCAAACTGTCGGCTGGCACCGCTTCGGGAAGGATGATATTTTCTTCCGAATTGGGTAGCTTGAACAAATCCATTTTGATTTGCGGACTCTGCTCCTGTACCAGTTGCGGGACGGTTGCGGATTTCTCTTCCAACCGTTTCAGGTCTTTTTGAAGTTTTTGGATTTCCTTTTGGAGTTTTTCAAGCTGCGGGGACACATCCGTGGCGGGCGCTCCTTCTGCCTGGGAATCCCTTAGCCCCAAAAGCCCCACTTCAAGCATCAGCTCCGGATGGTTGGCGAAACGCAGTTCCTGTTGCAACCGCCCCAGCTTAAACAAGTTATCCACAACCACCGGGCTGGATAGGTTCTCCGACAGCTCCCCAAACAGGGGCAGCCCACTTAAAATTTCCGAGGCCAGCCGCCCGATTTTTTGGAAGGCAAGGATGTCCCGGTAAGTGGCAGTCAGCCCTTCAATGATACGGGCGGGCTCCTTCCCGTTGACGAACAGATTCTGCAAATTGTCCATCACCGGCCCATATTCCTCCTCATGAAGCCCCTTGATGATTTCAAGCACCTGGCCATGGTCCACCGTCCCGCTTAGGGCATGGACATCCTCAAGGAGCACTTTCTCGCCTGCATACGAGATGACCTGGTCCAATAAACTGAGGGCGTCCCGCATCCCCCCTTCCGCAAGGGTGGCAATCAGTGTCGCTGCTTCCGGCTCATAAGCCACTTCCTGCTCTTTTAATATGCTGGCAACATGCGCCTCGATTTCCTTGGTTGAAATCTGCTTGAAATCAAACCGCTGGCAACGGGAAATAATGGTTGCCGGGATTTTATGGGGTTCTGTCGTTGCCAGGATGAATATGACATGGGCAGGCGGTTCTTCCAAAGTTTTCAACAAGGCATTGAAAGCCCCTGTGGATAACATGTGGACCTCGTCAATAATGTACACTTTAAAACGACCGGTAGAAGGAGCATATTTCACCTTGTCACGGATTTCGCGGATTTCATCCACCCCGTTATTGGAAGCCGCATCGATTTCCAGCACATCGGGATTGGAGCCCGCTTTAATGCTTTTGCAGTTGGCGCACTCCCCGCAAGGCTCGGCCGTCGGGTACTCCTGGCAGTTGATGGCTTTGGCCACCACTTTGGCGATGGACGTCTTTCCGGTTCCCCGTGGCCCGCTAAACAAATAAGCATGGGCCGTCCGCTGGGATTTCAGGGCATTTTGCATGGTGCGGACAATATGTACCTGGCCCACCACATCCCTGAAAAACTGCGGGCGGTAGGCACGGTATAGGGCATGGTATGACATGAAATAACCTCCATTGAAAAATTTGATAAAGTTGTTAGCGGCTTAGGCTGTTGTTCTTATTATAGCATAAAAGCCGGGATTGCACATCTGTATAAAAAAGTTTTCTCCCCATCCAAAACAAACCCTCTTTGGATGGGGAGAAAACTTTTTTATTGGCCCCGCACAACAAATTCATGAGCCACAAACACTTTTACCTTCAAGCCCCGATTGATTTTTTCAATTTTCAGCAAAGTGAATAATTTATCTTCCTGACGTTCCCGGATTTCCAATTCCATCATAAAAATCACCTTACTTTCAAATTCCATGAACTTAAAACGTATATTGCCTTTGCAAGTTTTGGGGGCGTTCCGTTCAACACGGCTCTAAAACTAATGTACTCCGCAATACCATAACAAGTTTGTTTTGGGGGCGTTCCGTTCAACACGGCTCTAAAACCAATGCGCTGTGATTGCACTTGACATGGGTGTTTTGGGGGCGTTCCGTTCAACACGGCTCTAAAACCTCGGAATGCAATTTTGTGGGTTTTAGCCTGTTGCCGCTGGGCTTGGCAAGTCTTCAGAGACGAAACGCCGAAAATGTAGTGTTGAACTTCTTTTATTATACCATATCTGGCTTGATAAGTACATAGTCTTTCTCGATAATATAACGCTTTTCGGGTGCATCTTCCGCATGAGTTTCCAAAAACAGGGTGTCGATTCGGAGGAGTTTTAAGAAGTCGACCAGGCTATCCAGCTCGAAGGCTTCTAAAAATTGCCCTGCCCCAATAAAAACCAGGAGCTTCTTTTGTGGGAGGTACTTGAAGATGCGGGCTGCTGTAAACAAACGATCCAGTACGCCCTCACCTTCCCACTCGATTTTTAATCCCATGGATTTGAAGAGGGCAATCAAACTGATTTCCTTTCCTTCTAAGTCCAAATCAAAGGCTAAAAGTTCACGAAACACCAGTGCTGTTACATCCGATAGCTTCTGATCAAGTTCATTTCTTAGCATCGGGTTTTCCCCAAATTGCCTTTCCAAATCCCCGTAGACTTGGCGAAGGATGGGGGCTGTGTTCCCATCGAAGCCCCAAATGTCGCTAATGACCAAAAGTTCACTAGCCTTTAAGGGCTGATAAGCGGCCGTGAAAAGTTTCAACTCCCCCGCTTCTTCCTCCCATTGATGGAAATAACCCGAGAGTTTGGCATACAAAGATTTCCTTTCGAGCACCACCCCTGTGGGCCCTGCTATCTTTACTGGCTCATCCAGTCCCTCAAACATCATCCGTATCAAATATATCACCTCCTAAAAAGACTAAGCGGGCATCGCTGTTGGCGATACTGGCATCTTTTTCCCCGTGCAAATACACCATTTTAGCAAATTGTTTTTCCGTGATTTTCAGTAAGTTCACATGCCCTTTCCCGGGATGGTTCTTTTTTAGGCGGGCGATCATGGCGTTGGTTTGATTGTCATTTAACAACAACTTCGTATAAACGGAGTACTGATGCATGATGAACCCTTCGCTTAACAAGTACTTCCTAAACTTGCGGTAATCCCTTTTATCGGCTAGGGTTAAGGTGGGCAAGTCGAACATGAGCAAGATCCGCATGAAACGGTAGCTCACGAGTAGGTGAATACAGGCATTGACGTCCGGCTTCCATTAAGAAAGTCCACTGCCTGACGGGTATATTGCCCGATAATATTGGTCAAAAACATGTCCGCCCCGCCGAAAGGGTAGGTTTTTGTGAAAAGGGAAAACAGATGGCGCTTGATAATAGGGAAGGCATGGCTACGGTGCTCGTACACGATTTCATCCACCAATACCCGAAAAGGTTCCATCAAATCCGATGCCAAGTTGAAGTCGTTGAACTGATTGGTGTGATTGACTCCCAGTTGGGTCAAGCAACCGCATTTGGAAATTTCTCGGGCAAAAAGAGATAAAACCAAGGTGTATCCGTAATTCAAGCCCGCATTGATGTCATTTTCTTGCTCTCTGTTAAAGGCATTGCCATAGAGGGTGTTGAACAAAATCCGAGCCGCATGCCCTTCCCGGTTGCTAGGGTCTTTGGGTTCTAAGCCTTTAAGGAGCCCATGAATGGATTCCCCCTTTTCTAAAAAGAGGAAGCGATACAACAAATTCCCCTGATTCCTTATTTTTTGTTGGAGGACCTCGACCCATGCCTGATCTTTAACCGCCCCTTCCCAAGACATTTGCTTTTGGATTTGTAACGTCGTATCATGCCTGCCATAGTAAGGAACCAATTGGGACGCGGGGAGCCTTTTTTCATCGCAAAAGATGACCCCGACGTTTTCACTGATTAATTTAGATAACAGCATGGTAGTAATGGAAATATCGGCGGTTTCCAAAAAGAGTAAATCAATTTCTGGCAAAAAGATGACTTCTTTTTTGTGGGAAGTCCGATAAATCAAATGGTTGTTTTGATATGACAGCTTGCAATGCTCACCGACTACAATCGTCCGAAAGCCCATGGGATCACTCCTTTTCAATTTGTCGAAAAAATACTTGCCTCCGGACTCCATGCCATGCTATAATGTACATTGTTGGAGGCGTTCCATTCAACATGGCGAGTTAAAATAAGCTATAAGCGTCATCAGCCAATAGAGGATAGGGCGACATCGCTCTTTTTTTATGCCCTTTTTCCTATGCTTTCGACTTGCTTTGTTTAAATGATACCTTTTGAAAGCCCCGTTGTCCATGGGACTTTTTTTTGTCGTAGCGCCTCGATAGCCGTCAGTTAGTTAAAAAAGTAGCAAACAACTCAGCTATCGGGTCGCTTGCTACTTTTTAAATCGGTTAAAGCTTCATCCGGTGTTCATAAAGCCCCGTCGGGGATTGATAAATCAAGGTTACCCCTTCCGAAAGGGCATTCTCCCCTTTTAATCGTTGAGTATCTGTCCCCAGACCCGCTTCACTGAGGGCTTTTAGGCCCTGATTTTTCCCTTTGGTGACGCCCAATAGCTCACTCAAAATTTTCAGCTGTTGTTCTTGATTCGCTTGGGTGAAAAATTCTTTGATTTTTTCCTCAAGCAAGGGTTGCTTTTTTTCCGTAAATAATTTATTTTTCTTGATGAAGCCACAAAGACGGTCATAGGCGTCCAGCAACGCCTCTGGGGTCGAATCCGCCCCCCATCCTTGGTGCATCGGGAACTGGCTAGCCGTCGCGGCTTCTTGGAAACTGGCTAGCCGACGGGGTTCGCCGCTTGGAAGCAGGTATTTGCTGCCTTTGGGGATAGCAGCCACCACCACTTCCGAAATTTTTTGTTTCGGATATAACCCTTGAATGAACCCCACTTTGTCAGCCGATTTTTTGTAATTCCCTGCCACCATGGCGGGGATGCTCAGCGGCTTCAGGCCTTTCTTCTCACGTACCAACACGGTCAGCGCTGAAATAGGTGCCTTTGTCCCGCCGTACCGCAAGGGATCTAAGTTTCTTTTGATGCCGGCCGCAAAATTATCAGCCGTGGCATCTTTTTGATAGACCGACTCGTCTCCGTACTTCCCGTCTTTAATTTCCGTTTTCTTCACCACATTCATCCCGCGAAGGCCTAAGGTCCAGCTAATTTTCGCCAACACGGCCTCGCGGTCCCATTCAAACAAAACCTCTCCGGATTCCCCATCAATGATGGTGTAATTTTCGTCCGCCATCCCCGACAACAGCTGGCGGTGCTTGCCTTGCCGTTGGCTGGCTGTTTTTCCTGCGACCTTACTTGCCTGACTTAGATATTCGCCGTAAACCCAAAGCTTACGAAGATCGGGATCCGTTGTATGATACACATAGTGTGCGACTACGGCGTTTAAATACGCATCATGGGCGTGGTGATAGTCGTTTAAGTCCCGGTTTTTAGGAAAGCCTTCGTGAAAATGCAGCTTGACAAATTTTGAGTCGTTATATGACGTTTCCCTGACTAATTCCCCATCCTTAATCACCTTCCCGTCCATTTCAAAATGCAGGCCGCCTGCTATGGCTTTTTCGGGATCGAATCCATTTTTTGGAAGATAGATAACCCCTTGGCGAAACTGGGTGGTCAGGGAGGACTTAGGGGTGAGGATTTGAATGCCATCATTTTTAAAGTAGTCGGCCAATATAGCGGCCACATGCTTGGTGATTTGACGGGTTTCCACCAGTTGACGGTTGGTAAAGCCCTCGATATCCCCTTTCCCAAGTTTTCCTTTTTTCAAACTGGCAAGCTTTTTGGGGCTGATCATGCCACCTTTTGCTAGCTGTTCCCATCGTTCTTCCATGCGTTGAATGACCGCTTTGCTTGGCACGTCCCCGCCTTTATCCTGGTTTGCCTTCTTCGTGACCAACACTTTGTTGTCAATGGAATCATCTTTCACGTACATTTGCGGGATAATGTGATCCACTTCATAGGCTAAAATATTGGACAGTTCCAGGGCGTCATCCGTATACATGCACCGTCCATTTTGGAGAAAGTACAAGAACCGCCTTTCACTTTTTTGAAGGGCCTCGTTGGTCTGCTCGCCCAGCTGTTTTGAAACTTCCAGATCAATGGTTTCCCCTGATTTAGCCGAGAAGTTTTTGTATAGGTTTTGCAATTGGGACAATCGGTTTTGAGAGCGCCCGCCGCCATGTTCCCTTGCCATTTCCACCACGATTTTGGAAATTTTTCCTTTCCCTAAATAACGCTCAAGCTCTTTGATCAACTGCAGGCTTTGCCAGATTCCTTTTTTCAGGGCAGGAGACCCTGCCAATGACTCCACCCGTGCATAAGACAATTTCACGTCTTCTGTCCCTGCCAACTGGTCTTGTCGCAACGTCTTGGCAATGGCCTCATCCTCTAGGAGCCGCATGAAATTGCCATTAGACTCTTCCTTGAGGTTTTCTAAGATGGTCTTGCCATTTTTTGCTGGGATGCCTGTCAACAATTTTTGGGATAGCCTGCCCCATCCCGTGTAGTGCTTTTTCGCTAAGTTATTGACTTGTTGGTCCGTCAAAAAATGATCCCATTGATTTTCATTAGCATTACGGATGGCTTTCTTGCGCTCTTTTTTTTCCTCAAAAATCGTTTGCCATTTAATGATGTCCTCGAAACGCTGGGTATTTGCTTCGATCATTTCCTCAGGGATCCCTGCTTCGATCAAATCCCTATAAGAGGCATAAGAAGCATTGAACCCAGGGGATTTTACCGCTGTGTCAATTCCAAACAATTCCTGTGGCGACCGAAGATTGAGACCCAATTCACAATTTAAGAAGTCCATCAACCGTTGGGCGGACACTTTGCCGTACTTTTTGAACAAGTCGTTCATTATTTTTTGGCGGGTTGGGGCATCGAAGGAGATTTTCCCCTCCTTGCCAAAATAGCCGCTGACAATCAGTTCATTGTACACGGTAAATTCCTGATACATGAGGGAGTGCTTCGGTAAGACTTTTTCCATGGGAAGGTAGGTGCAGAAGTTGGTCATCCGCTCGATGAAGTTGACCGCCGATTTTTCCTTATCTATGACATCAGGGAAATTCCATGGGTTGAGTTTTTGGTTGGACTTGCGGACCACCCAGGCATTTTTAGCCGAGCTTTCAGTTTTTACCAGGTCCCCGTGCTTATTTCGCACCCACCCAGGATTTTTTGCCAGCGTCCCGACGTAATAAGGAATGCGGAATTTAAACAAGGTCTGGATTTTATAGGCTTCCCGCTCCCGGATTTCACCTTCCGCGTTTTCCTCTTGGATGGTGTGGGTTTCTCCTAGGAAGGGATAAAACTCCCTTTGGTTTTCCAGTATTTTCACCAACTCGTGCTCATGTATTTGATAAGGAATGGCCCCATTGTCAGACACCCGTTGCTTCGGCAGGTAACTCTCTTGTTCCATGTCCTGGTGAATGGCAGTCAAAATGTCTGAAAGGGGCAAATCCTCGGCATGAAAGCTTTTGAAGGATAGCCCCGGGATGTGCTTTTCCAAGACCCCTTTCAATTCTTTGTAGAACGCTTCACGGGTAAGCCGCTTACTGGGGTCTCCTACCCCTTGGATGTACTGGAAGTAAGCCCCATGTTTTTTCTGCTTGCTCGCTTTGGTGTCCTCTTTGAAAATGTCTGCATAGCATGCGGGGGAAATGCCCTTCGCCAATGACTTGAGCGCCACTAGCTGTGCCTGATGCTGTTCGTATTTTTCCACCATGGACGCACTCAAGGTTTCTTTCGTCAAGATACCTGAAAGCACCACGGCCTCATACAGCTGTTTCCCCTGCAAGAGGACTTCAAACTCCGCCTCATCCAGGACGCTTTCCAGTTTCCCTAACTCGTCGTCAAAGGATTCCATGGCGTACTTGAAATCCCCTGCTTTTTTGAAGCGATCATCGTTGGTTGGCTTGTACTCCTTTTTCCCAAAGATTTTTGCCACGTCAATCCCATTCCCAACCGTGGCTGAGAACAGGGCTTTGATTTGGTCATCTTTCGATTTTAAAAAATTCTTTGTTTTCGCCTGGGTCCCTTGGGCATGCTTATCGAAATTCTCAGGCTGCGCCGCCAAACTGAACAGCTCTGCCAACTGAAATGCTTTTTGAGACCTGGACTTCTTCGGGTCTTTCAAGATTTCATTGGCTTTTTCGTGATGGCAATCATCAAATTCAAAGGCAAACACATCTTCAGAGGCAAGCACATCTTTCGTCGCTTCTGTAAATGTGCTAAGCAATCCCATCATTTTATCGGCCACATCCAAGTTGCCTAAATCGAATTCCTGGCCCTGGTTGACAAAATGCCCCCGGAATTTCAACAGGTGGTGCAGTGCCAAATAGACCAAGCGTAAATCGGCTTGTTCCGGATTTTCCACCAAACGCTTTCTTAAATGGTAAATCGTCGGGTAGGCCTTGTAATAAGCCTGCTCATCAACATAGGTTTCCCCATCCCCAAGCACCCCATTAAAAAGCACGGCGGATTTATGAAGGGAATATTTTGGTAATAAAATGAAAAATTATGTTGTTTTAAGGAATTTTAGACTTTTCTAGCGTAAAGTTTAGAAGCAATTAACTAAATTTTCCCCAATAAAATAGAAGATTTATTCAATAAGAGTGATGAAGTGAAGGAAAAATATTCTTTTTTCCATTTTTTTCCGTTCGTAAATCAGCCGTGAATTAAAAAGAGGGTACTGGGTTTTAACCGTCTTGATTTTATCATCGTTTTGGTAAAAACTTTCATCCATACGGATAAAAAACGACGGATCAAATGTCAGGATTGACTCCTGAAAAATTTCCTTTAAATAAGAGAGGCGCTTTTTACGCCGGGCTATCCGTCGCCGCATCCCTCTTTTTGAACGCCGATCGGCTGCGGTTTGTCCTTCGTCAAAAAGGCGCACGCCCCAAAGGTTCACCCGGGATTTTCTTTTACTCACTTGACCCTCTTTGGAAACCTCTGTAATGATTTTCTTGCCCTGAACCAAATTAAAGTCCTGATCCATAACCGCCCACCCCACGGAGGTCGTCCCTATATCTAAACCAATGATTAATTCTTCCTTATTCGTCATCATGCGCCACCTTTCTTATATCTACCACTAAATGTACCATAAACTAACAAAAAATGCATTGGTATTTTATGACAGGCCCTTGGTAGATGATGGATTTCCCCATTCCCGCTTTCAAATAATGTCGCATTTTGCTTGTGCTCCGTGGGAAACATCTATATAATTAAAGGGTACCTCTCTTACCCGCTTTTCCCAGATTTACGAGGATTTTTTCGTCAGTCCGAGGAAGTGAAAATGCTTCTATGGTGCTCACTCCGTTGCGCTCCTCGGCGCAATAAAGATTAAGAGCATTGCAGTGAAGTGGAGCTTCATGGCATTTTCGCTGACGACGGAATGGCGGAAAAAGACCGCAAAGATGGGTAAATTGGAGTTATTAGAGGTACCCTAAAGATGGAATAAGCTAGGGGAGCCTATTGGCTGAGATGGAAATTTTCCAAACCCTTTGAACCTGGCTAGGATTTCTAGCGGAGGGAAGCTGTAACTTTGGCTCCCTTTTTCGGGGGCTTTTTTGATAAAGCTGGACTTGTATATAACTAGACGAAAAGTCTGTTGTGGACGGCCATCGCTGAAGTGGTGGGGACTGGAATTATCGGTGCCCTGCTCGCCTATCCAGTAGCGACTTTCGCCATGGGACGTGAAGTAACCGCCTTATTTCTCATGCCGGCCTTCTTCTTCAGTTCTTTGGTAGGGGCTGCTATTAGCTTCGTTCTTTTGAAAATTTTGATGCCGAGGCTTGGCCTATAAAAAGTGGAACACACCTGCTCACGAAGGAATGAAAATTGTGCTTGGAGAATCGCCGACAGCGGGTGCTTTTCCCGTTTCGGTGATTCGGAAAGTCAGTTTTCATTCCGAAGTGGTGTGTGCAACTAGATTGGAGTGAAACATATGAAATCTGTTCTAACCATTGCCGGGAGCGACTCTGGAGGCGGTGCGGGGATTCAGGCGGACCTGAAAACCTTTGCTGCCAATGGCGTTTATGGTGCTAGCGTGATTACTGCCATTACGGCGCAAAATACATTGGGGGTCTTTGGGATTGAAGCCCTGAGCCCTGAAATTATCGAAGCCCAGCTTGAGGCGGTCTTTTCCGACCTGAAGATTGATGGCGTGAAAGTGGGGATGGTTGCCGACGAGGCCATTATCAAGTTGATTGCCGCCGCCCTGAAAAAAGGGTCGCCGCCTGTCGTGGTGGTTGACCCGGTCATGGTTTCCACGACGGGGCATACCTTGCTGCAACCGAACCAAATCCATGCTTTGAAAACGCTGCTGCTTCCTTTGGCTACTTTGATTACCCCTAATATCCAAGAGGCCGAAGTCTTATTGGACCGAAAAATTACAACCTTTGACGAGATGAAACAAGCTTGTACGGACCTTGCTGACGAAGTGGGGACACTGGTGCTCCTTAAAGGCGGGCACTTCCCTGTAAAAGACGGCGAACATACCAAGTCGGTGGATGTGCTATCAACCGGTGAGTTTTTTGAACGTGACTGGATAGTGACCGGTTCCACTCATGGGACTGGTTGCAGCCTATCATCGGCGATTTGTGCCAACTTGGCGAAAGGAACTTCCCTTCCAGTAGCCATTGAAAAAGCGAAGGCCTTCGTCCATGAAGGGATTGCCCAGTCCTTTAAGGTGGGGGAAGGCGCTAACCCGATCCACCATTTCCATGCCCTTTGGAAAGATGGATTCATGGAAACCTTGCAAGACTGTTTCAAGCAACTGAAGGAAAAAGCACCGTTCGTCCACCACATCACCAATAGCGTCACCACTAATGATTGTGCCAACACGACACTGGCAGTGGGCGGACGTCCCGCCATGGCCCCTTCGCCTGAGGAAGTCCAGGACATGGTCGCCAACATGAATGCGTTGGTACTGAATACGGGGACGTTGACCCGGGAAGCGTTTGAATCCATGCTATTGGCGGGGAAAAAAGCCAATGAACTGGGAATCCCGGTGATTTTGGACCCGGTGGCGGTGGGGGCAACCCCTTTCAGAAAAGAATTGAACGGACGGTTAGTCGCAGAACTTGAAATCGCCGTCATCCGCGGGAATGCTTCGGAAATCATGACCTTAGCGGGAGTGGCTTCCGGGCGCGGGGTGGATGTGGAAACCGGGCTTGTGTTCGACGAGGAACGGGTCATGGCATTTGCCCGAGAATCAAAAATCGTTTTGGCAACCAGCGGGGAAGTAGATTTTGTGACAGACGGTGTGCAAAAGGCTTACATTTCCAACGGGGTGGCAACATTAAGCGAAGTTACGGGGACTGGCTGCATGTCCACTTCCATCATCGGCTCCCTTTTGGGTGCCGGCAACCCAGCCTTTGAATCCGCTGTCTTAGGGACGGCTATGATGGGCGTTGCCGGGGAACTGGCAGAAACTGCGGTCACCGGACGAAAACTGGGCAGCTTCAAAGTCGCCCTGATGGATGCACTGAGCGCCATGGACGAAAAAACGCTTGAAAATTATGGGAGGGTCCGACATGTTTGATTACCGGCTTTATTTGATTACCGATGGCAAGCCCGACTTGCTTCCCCGTGTGCGGGAGGCGCTCCAAGGGGGCGTGACGGTGGTGCAGTACCGTGAGAAGAAAAAACCTTATCTGGAGATGATCGCAGAGGCCAACCAGTTGAAAAAACTGTGCCACGAGTTTGGGGTTCCCCTGATCATCAACGATTATGTGGGGATTGCCAAAACCATCGAAGCGGATGGTCTGCACTTGGGGCAGTCCGATACCGAGTACGAAGAAGCCCGTGCCATGCTAGGGCCTGATTTCCCTATTGGGATTTCTGCCCGCACGGTGGAGGAAGCCAAAATTGCTGAAGCCAATGGTGCCTCCTATATTGGGGTTGGCGCCCTGTTCCCCACGGGGAGCAAAGCGGATGCGAAGGTGCTGGACATGGGAACGGTAAGGGAAATCGAAGCCAGCGTTTCCATCCCTACCTTGCTCATCGGCGGGATTTCTTCTGAAACATTACCAAAAATCAATGCCAAATATGATGGGCTGTGCGTGATTTCCGGAATCTTAGGAGTCGAGAATATCCGCGCAGCGGCGGAGGGACTATTATGTCATTTTCAAAAAGCTTAAGGGAAAAAGCAGCGACCGTATGGGAGGCCGGATATCATCATCCATTTGTACAAGGAATCGGTGCCGGGACCCTCGACAAGGAGAGTTTCAAGTTTTATTTGCTTCAGGATTATTTATATTTGATTCAGTATGCGAAGGTGTTTGCGCTGGGGGCGTTGAAAGCGGATTCCATCGAAACGATGCGGCATTTTTCCACCCACCAGTATTTCACCATCAACAGCGAGCTGGGGCTTCACGAGGAGTATATGGAGCAGTTCGGGATTAGCCCCGAGGATGTGGAAAATGTGAAGCCTTCCCTATTTAATAGTGCGTATACGGCGAATATGCTAGCCCAGGGCCAGACAGGCGGGTTGGCGGAACTCATCGCAGCGGTGTTTCCTTGCGCCTGGACTTATGCTGAATACGGGCAGCGTTTGAAAAGGGATTATGGCGACGCGTTGGACGGAAACTATTTCAAGTCCTGGATTGAGATGTACGCAAGCGCCGAGTTTGAGGACTCCTTCCAATGGTTGTTTGAAACCCTGGACCGGTTGGTGGAGAACATGAACGACGAGCAGAAAAAGCGGGTCGAGGACGTGTTCGTACAAAGCGTGGAGTTTGAGTATCTGTTTTGGGATATGGCTTATCATAAAAAAATGTCATTTTAAAAGGAGTTGCCCGCGTGGGCAACTCCTTTTAAAATGACGGTTAGCTGAACCATTTCTCTCCGAGGTAGTGGAAAGCAAAAGGCAAAAATGCAGCAAAGAGAGATGCCATAAGTTGATTGTGGCTCCATCCCCAGTAAACCACTCCGATGTTGAGGAGCAGGGCTAAAATGCCCGCCCATAGGGCCAAGCCACCTTTTTCCATTTCCGCTTCAACCTGCTGGCCAAGGTTCGTGGTGGCATTTCTCCAACGGTGCTTAATCACAAACGACAGGAGGCCACCGAATACACAGGCGATAACCCATATCCGTAAATCAATCCTCCCGCTCCAAAGTAAGATAAAAAGAAGCAAATCCAATAGCAAATCACCCAAGATTAGTAGCTTTATTTTGTTCATCGTGTTCTCGTCCCCTCCTTTTTATCAGCCCGATTAAAAGTTCGGCATTACCTTATTATACCAGAAAAAAGGCGGGTTTAGGAAGTGAAAATAATTAGGCTTTCCGAACAAGGACAAGTGCGGTCCCACCCAATTATTTGGAAAATTTTGTGAGGTATATATAAATATATATAAAGCAGAATAAGGGGGAAGCGTAAATATCGGCCTGTCCAAGATGGCTTCAAAATTATAAGACGAAAGAGGTTTTGAAAATGAAGAAGTTTTTCCTTGCGTTTTTAGCTTGTTGCGGGCTGTTAGTCACCACGAATCAGTTGGTTGGATTTGCGGAGATTAATGAAGAAGCAATAATGGTATTGGCTCCAGAGCACACGAAAGTTTTTGTAGCTACAAACGGTACATCCCCGGTTTTTTGGTATTCACTACAAAATTTGATTGATGCACATCCAAATGTGAATGTTAACAATATTGTTACCATGTCCGAGCGAGAAGCATTAGATGCTGGAAGACGCCACAGTGAACGCGAACCAGAAGAAACTGAAAGATTACCACTAAACCCTGCCCAAGAACTTGAACCAGCACCTGTTGACCCTCAACCAATCACTCCCGAACTTCCGGGGACTGGATTTGACGCATCCCAACTAGCTGCTTAGGCTTTTTCTACCGATTAATCGTAATAGCGTATTTACTAGATTGATGGTGTATGTTTGAATATCTTCATTTTCAGCGGTTACATTGATGTTGCTAGGGAAAGAAGGTTGTCGAATACGCCCGAACGTATTGCGACGTTTTCAATTAGCCTCAGCGAGAAATATCCATTGAAATTTTTTTATTCTTTTATGCAAGAGCCCTATGACGCTATCTAAAAGAAAAATTGGGCATCGAAAGGCGGGGCCGCTGAAAAACCTTCATTTTCCTGAAGGATTTTCCATCAAAAACAAAAATCCCGTTTTGCTCCTCTAACCATGTTAAAAGCACTGGATGAATGAACCGTCCAGTGCTTTTTCTATTTCCCCTCCTATAATGTGAAACGTCCTTACTTATCCTTTCTTATTGTGTGCGTCCCACACGAATCCAGCGATCTGGGCGGTTCACTGGCGAATTCATTTGACCCGATAGGTTGAAACGCGCCTCGTAAACAAACCCGCGATAAGATCGCAAATGCCCGCGAAGTACGGAACCATGTGTCCAAGCTTGAGCGCTCATTACTGGCAGCCCGCTTTCTACCTCAACTTCTGGCTGTGCTGGTGCTACTACCTCTGGTTGAACAGGAGCTGGTGCCACTACCTCTGGTTGAACAGGAGCTGGTGCCACTACCTCCGGCAATACTACTTCTGGCTGTACTGGCTCTACGATGACCGGGACTTCGACAATTGGTGATTCCGTAATGTTGATTAGCCAACGTTGGTTGGCACCATTGTGTCCTGTCCAGGTGATGATTTGCGTCCCATCTGCTGTCGTGTTCCCACCGCTGACATCCATGAAGCGCTGTGTGGCATTGTTGCGAAGCCTTGCACTTCCATCCGCATAGTCCACCAAATTCCATAGGGAGTTGGCTGATGACTGGTCAGTCAGCGCCACCGCCTGAGATTGCTCCGTCAAGAAACGGCCATCTTCCACGCTTTGAATCAGGTAGCTGCTACCACTTCGGATAAAACGGAAAGTCTGGCGCTGGATGCTTTGGCCGAGGCCTAGCTCGATGCGATTTCCTACTGCGGCCATAGGGGTTGCCCCGTTCATTGCTGTCATCAACTGCACATATTGTTGATCCAAGGCTGATGCTGGTTGAGCTGGAGCTGGTTGGGCTGGAGCTTCTGGTTGCACGGGTACCACTACCTCCGGCAATGCTACTTCTGGCTGTACTGGCTCTACGATGACCGGGACTTCGACAATTGGTGATTCCGTAATGTTGATAAGCCAACGTTGGTTAGGGCCATTGTTTCCTGTCCAAGTGATGATTTGCGTCCCATCTGCTGTCGTGTTCCCACCGCTGACATCCATGAAGCGCTGTGTGGCATTGTTGCGAAGCCTTGCCCTTCCGTCCGCATAGTCCACCAAATTCCATAGGGAGTTGGCTGATGACTGGTCAGTCAGCGCCACCGCCTGAGATTGCTCCGTCAAGAAACGGCCATCTTCAACGCTTTGAATCAGGTAGCTGCTACCACTTCGGATAAATCGGAAAGTCTGGCGCTCAATGCTTTGTCCGAGGCCTAGCTCGATGCGGTTGCCTACTGCGGCCATAGGGGTTGCCCCGTTCATCGCTGTCACCAACTGCACATATTGTTGATCCAAGGCTGGTGCCGTTTGGGTTGGTGCTGCCGGTGCTGGTGCTGCCGGTGCTGCCGGTGCTGGTGCTGCCGGTGCTGCCGGTGCTGGCGTTGTTGCTAAACGACCAACTCGGCCCCAACGGCTAGGATTCTGGCGCGGTGATAATTGCGTGCGGCTTTGGTTGATGCTAGATCTCCAAACATAGCCGTCATAGGCTGTCAAGTCTCCGCGCAAGAAACCTTGCCCTCGTTCAAATGCCGGTGCTGTCATCACAGGCAATACCCTTGGCGGTGTTGGTGTGAAAGGCCCAGTTACGCCCGGTAACGTAATATCAATGACCCGGTACCAAGTGACATTAGCATCCGATACATGCCATGTGGCTAAAATCACGTGATTTCCTGTACGGTCTGATGGAATCGTAATGTTATGGCGATGAGCCGTATTTGTCGCCGCTGGCGAATTCCCACCATATGAGAACGTCTGAATCCAAACAAAATCATCGTAGTTTAATGGCGCACGGTAATCAAATCCCTGACGAGTAATGTAATAATTGATATTTCCTGTACGGTGGGCTGCAGTAAAATTCCATGTTAGCGTGTTTGCGCCTGTATTCATGTTAGTACGTGCCCAAGTCCGTCCGTTTCCACCATGTTGGGCTAAGCCAGAAAAAGTACCAAGCGAACCAGAACCAGATGTAATCGCTTCATTCAGTGTTGCCCGTCCTTCTTCTACAATTCGGCGGCTAGCTTCACCAGCACTTTGTGGTTCAAACTCCACCCGACCGACACCAGAATTTCGATTTCCGCCCCTGCTAGAGGAAAGGTGCGCACGGTCATTGACAATCCAACCGTGTGCCTCTGCTTCCAGCTGCGTTGCGGCAAATGACATGCCAAGTCCTCCTACAATCATTGATGCCTTGATTAAGTTTGTAACATGTTTTTGTTTCATTTCGTTATCCCTGCCTTCTCATATTTTTACGGTGGTTAGCTTTACTAGCCCCGCTTACAGGTATAACTATACCACACGGATATGTGAGCTTTATGTGGATAATTTAGAAACATTGTAAATTAAAAATATTAAGAATTTTCCTCGAAGCAAACCATAGACTTTCTGAAATTTACTTGACTGCATCATCTTTTCGCGAAAACTATAAACACTTTAGCGTCAATTGCTCACAGAATATTTTGAAAAAAAAGTAAATTCCCGCCTTTTCCTTACACATGGGTTCCTCAAAACTGCAAGGGTATGGATGCTATTTCGGCACATCTTTAAGCCGTCCTTCCGGCTTCCCTCCCCTTAAAGCAGCCCCAATCCCGTGAGTATGTGGGTGGACTGTTTTTTGAAGGTGGACATGAGACCCCTGTTTCTGGCAAAGTGGCCTGCACCTTTAGGGGAGTGGAATGTGTCGGAGATTTTTTGTTTGACCTTTGCCATCTGGAAATCCCTTTGCGCCTGGTTGTTATCAAAGGGCACCACGGGGTGGTAAATAAAAAGCTATCCCCTCGGTTTTTCTGTTGTCAAGCCTGTTGAACCATCTTTGCGGTGGGCTGCCTTTTTGATAATTCGACTATATTTAGGGTATTTTATCCAACAAGTAAACCCGCACAGATTTACCGTGCGGGCTTACTTGTTGCTTTAGTTTAGGTTGTAACGGCGGCCTTTTAACGCGAAGAGGACTTCTTCTGCAATATTGGTCACATGGTCGCCGGCACGTTCGATGTATTTGTTGATGAGGATCGCGTAGGCGGTCCCAAAGACTTTGCCGTCTACCACTTGGATGTGTTGGATGAAGGACGCTAGGAGTTCTTCGTAGATGGCATCTACTTCGGAGTCCATGTCAGCAGCTTCTTTGATAAGAGCTTTATTTTCCGTAATCAGGCCTGTGATTACGGACTCCAACATTTTAATGACGATTTGAATCATTTCAACCAGTTTGTCCACATTTTTGTTATAATGTTCCAAGGATTCTTTCTCCTTGATGAGGACAATGTATTCGGCGATGTTTTTCGTGTAATCGGCGATGCGCTCGTATTCGTGGGCGACTTTCATAATCATGAGGATCTTGCGAAGGTCAGTGGCAACCGGTTGCTGGCGGACAATGGTCACCATGGCTTCTTCAGTTAAATCCTCGCACATGTCATCGATTTCCTGGTCGTGGCGGATAATGTTCAGGGCGATTTCCAAGTCCAACGTCTTTAAGGCCTCCACCGTTGACTGATAAATCCCCACCACTTGGTTGGAAAGGCCTTCTACCAGTTTCAATAAGTGATCGTAATTTTGGTCCAGTTTTGATTTTGCTCTTGCCATGCCATACCCCTCCTATTATCCGAAGCGGCCCGTGATGTAATCTTCGGTACGCTTATCGTGTGGTTTCGTGAAAATTTGGTTCGTGTCGCCAAACTCAATCAACTCGCCCATTAAGAAGAATGCCGTTTTATCGGAGATACGGGCGGCTTGCTGCATGGAGTGGGTAACGATGACAATGGTGTAATCTTTTTTCAGGGACTCGATCAGTTCCTCGACTTTTTGGGTGGCAATCGGGTCAAGGGCTGATGTCGGTTCATCCATGAGGATGACTTCCGGCTCCATGGCGATGGCGCGGGCGATGCAAAGGCGCTGTTGCTGCCCACCTGACAATCCAAGGGCGGACTTGTTCAGGCGGTCTTTTGCCTCATCCCAAAGGGCGGCTCCCCGTAGGGATTTTTCGACAATGGCATCTAGGCTTTTCTTGTCTTTGATTCCCTGGCAACGGGGGCCATAGGCCACATTGTCATAAATGCTCATGGGGAAGGGATTCGGTTTTTGGAATACCATCCCCACACGGGTGCGAAGCTTCATAACGTCCACACCTGAGTAAATATCCTCCCCGTCAAGACTGACATAGCCCGTAATCTTTACGGTGTCAATCAAGTCGTTCATCCGGTTCAGGGTGCGTAAAAACGTGGATTTCCCGCAACCTGATGGGCCGATGAACGCCGTGACCTGCTTCCCGGGAATTTCAATGTTGATATGATGAAGGGCCTGAAACGCCCCGTAAAACAAATCTAAGTCTTTAACTGAAAATTTAGTCTCCATTTCCCAATCACCTCGTTAATAGTTGGCCTTGCTGAACTTGCGACTGATCAATTTGGAGATGATATTCAGTGCAAATACAATAACTAAAATGACAATACCGATAGCGGCAGCCATCTCGACGTTTCCACTCTCATTGACCTCCACGTAAGCACGGACCGTTAAAGTCGTCCCAGCTTCACGAAGGGAGAGGTTCCCCGTGCTCATGTTGACTGGCAGCCTTGCAAACGTCCCCAAAGTCATTAACAGGGCAGCAGACTCACCGACGATACGGCCAATTGCTAAAATCACCCCGACGGTGATTCCAGGAATGGCGCTTGGTAGCACCACCTTCGAAATGGTCTGGATTTTATTGGCCCCCAGCCCATAAGAAGCTTCCCTATAACTCATAGGCACCGTTTTTAATGCTTCTTCCGTCGTGCGGATCATGGTTGGAAGCAATAAGATCATCAGGGTCAGTGCCCCTGCAAGGATGGATTGCCCGATGTGAAGGGTATTGACAAACACCAAGAACCCGAAGAGCCCGTACACGATGGAGGGAATCCCTGCAAGGATTTCAGTGGCAAAGCGGATGGTGTTGACAACCTTGCCGGGTTTAGCATATTCCACCATGTAAATAGCCGCAAGAATCCCGATAGGCGCTGCCACCAACAAGGTGGTAAGGATTAGAAGCAAAGTGGTGACAATCAGTGGCCAAACCCCGCCACCCTGCTCGTTTAAGCGAAGGGTAATGTCAGGGGAGCTGTTGAGGGCCGCGACCACATCTTCTGGGGACGTGTTGGCATCGACCCGAAGCTGGCCGTCGGCACCTGTGACAGCCTGTAAGAGCTGGCCGACTTCAACCGGGACAATTTCATCTGCGTTGTTGATGGCCCGGCGGCCCGGCGAATTGGTGTCCACATAATTGACCCAAAAGCCGTCGTCATCTTGTTCCAGCCCAATCCCCAGGTTTTCCGAGAAAATGTCTTGGCCTGAAGGTTGCAAGAAGGTCTGCTCGGATGTCATATGGATAATATTAGTGGATGCATTATATTGTGCCGTGATGAACCTGGAACTGATCAAAGGCAGCCCGTTAGAGAAGATAAAGTACACAATGGCGATTAAGATCCCAACGGAGAAAGCGGCAGCAGCCCATATAAAGATATTAATGATCCCATCTTTTATTTTTCTACTATTCATGGATTACTAGCCTGCCTTTTTTTGAATTTTGGAAAGAACCAAGTTGATGATGATGATGAAGATAATGAGGACAACTGCTGTTGAGAAAAGCATCTGCTGCTGCATTCCCGCCGCATACCCCATTTCCAGGGCGATATTTACCGTTAGCGGGCGGATGATGCTGAAAATGCTGGATGGGATGCCACCTTCGCTATTTCCGGCAACCAAGATGACCGCCATGGTTTCCCCGATGGCACGGCCGACGCCAAGGACAATGGCTGTCAAGATACCTGACTTGGCTGATGGGATGACCACTTTGAAAATCGTCTGGATTTTCGATGCCCCCAGCGCCAATGAGCCTTCCCTGTAATAGCCGGGAACCGCCCGGATGGACGTGGTACAAATGGAAGCGATGGTCGGCAAAATCATGATGGATAGCACCAAGATGACCGCAAGCAGGGAGTTCCCTGTTGAATAAGGGGAAATGTTGCGCACCGCCGGGGCGATGATGGCAAACCCGAACACCCCATATAAGACGGATGGGATGGCTGCCAGCAACTCGACTGCCGGCTGGATAATAGCCGCCAGGCGCTTAGGGGCAACCTCAGCCAGGAACACTGCTGTCAATAACGCAATGGGAACCCCTAAAAGGATTGCACCAAGCGTCGCCAACAAGGAGCTGACAATCATGTAGCCAATCCCGAAAGTGCCAAAGGACGGGCGCCAGTTCAACCCGGTCAAAAAGCTGATGGGATTATAGTTCCCGAACTCGTTGCCTGGGAAGAAGGGCTGAAGCCCCCTGCTGAAAATGAAAATAATAATGAGGGCGACGCTGACGACCGCTATGGACGCCGCTGTAAAAAAGATTCCGTGAAACAATTTCTCCATCATGACGCGCCTTTGGTTGACGCTCATTTCTTTCTCCACACTTAACACCTCGACTTCAAAATAATGCAAAAATAAAGCACATTCGACAGAATTTTCCTCCTCTAATTTTACACTTAATTCAACCATAAATCAAGCGATACATGCAATTGTTAACCGATTGTCAATTTTGAGCGCAAAGGAGGGCAGGATTTTTCATTTTTGCCCGTTTTCACCTGCAATAACGGGAATTTTACCGCCATTATTATTCCTCATTTGGCAATGTTTCATTTTCAAAAACGAAGCAAAATCAGCATCAAGCCCAAAAAAAGGTTAAAAGGCTTTCACCTCTTAACCCGTGGGCTATTTCAATTCATCCCAAGTTGTGATTTTTCCTGTGTAGATGTCGTGGAGCTGGGCGATGGTCACGCCTTCAAGCTGGTTGCTTTCATTGACTGCCACTGCAATCCCGTCTTTGCAGAACGTTTCGATGGCAATCCCTTCCCCAACTTCGTCCGCAGCTACTTCCTTGGATGCGAAACCGATGGAATAAGTGCCATCCTGGGCATTCTTGATGCCGGCACCGGAGCCTGTGGAATCATAGGCGTAAGTCACATGAGGGAATAGGGCGGTAAATGTATCTGCTAAATGGGTAATCATTTTTTCTGTGGACGTGGAGCCGCCTAATATCAAATTGCCTTCTAAGTTCCCGAAAGCATCGGCATCAAATGGCTCTGCGCCGGTTTTGTCGATAATCCCATCCTTAGCTTCCATCTCAATCAAGCCATCTTCTGATTGAAGGTAGGCGATAAAGGCTTTGTCTGCATCGGTGACTGCGTTTTCATCGTAAATCATCACAAAAGGGCGAGATAAGGGATAGTCGCCTGCAAGGACATTATCTACTGTTGGTTCGACGCCTTCCACTTTCAGGCCGCGGATCCCTTTCGTTTCATCTAAGGTGATGAAGGCAATGTAACCGATAGCCTCAGGATTGTCTTTTACTGAGTTCCCGACAGTGCCTGTAGCATTTTGGACGATGGCCCCGTCCACAACCGGGTTTTCTTCGTCGATGCCAATGAGTTCCTCGAAAGCGGAACGGGTGCCTGACCCTTCCTCGCGGCTGACGACGGCGATGTCTTTGCCACCCGGTTCAACGACGGCCGGTTCGCCGGCTTCTGCATTCCCATGGCAACCAACCAGTGCCAAACTTGCGGCGAGGGCGGATGCCCATACTAATTTTTTCATGTCATAACACTCCCATGCCAGAAATTTTTAGTTACAGGCTTAGTATCCACACTTTTTAGAAATTCATGCTAAGGGGCCGGAAAAATCAAAAAATCCGTGGAAGGGGATTCCCTCCACGGATTGGCAATAAAATTAGTTAAGTTCTGTCCAAGAAGCGATTTCCCCTAGGTAGATGCTGCGAAGTTCTTCAAGGGTTACGTTTTCGATTGGGTTTGCTGTGTTGACAACGATGGCAAGGCCGTCCATTGTCAATAAGAAAGAATTGTTTCCAGCTTCTAATTCACCGTCGCGGATGTCACGGGAAGCAAATCCGATTTCGTAAGTCCCGTCTTGTGCCCCGCGGATACCAGCACCTGAACCTGCTGAATCGTAAGTGACAGTGATGTTAGGCAATAACGCTGAGAACATGTCCCCTAAAGCGATGGCTGCACGCTCAACAGATGTTGAACCGCCTAATGTCAAAGTCCCGGATAGGTGGGAGAATGCGTCAATGTCGAATGCTTCAGCAGTAGCGGCATCAGGAATCGTCCCAGCAGCTTCCAATTCTTCAGCCCCTTCTAAAGAGCGGGCAAATGCGATGAATGCCTGACCGATTTCAGATAGTCCTTCTTCATTGTAAACCGCCATGAATGGGCGGGCCATTGGGAATGAGCCATTTAATACATTTTCATGGGTAGGCGCAGCTCCGTCGATGGAAAGCCCGTGAAGCCTATCATTTCCTAAAGTAGCGAACGATACGAAACCGATAGCGGAATCATTTTCTGCGACTGCCGTAGCAACCCCACCGTTTCCTTGGCCGATAACTGCAAGTGCCGTTACAGCATCTGACTCGTCATCTTCTTGGTTGACACCTAAGATGTCTTCGAATGCGTCACGGGAACCCGATCCTTCTTCACGCATAATGACTGCGATTGGGCCTAAGTCAACGGTTACCGCTTCTTCTGCGTCATTTTCTTCGGTTACTGCTGCTGTATCTGTTGTTTCAGTTGGAGCGTTCTCTGTTGCGGCGTTCTCAGTTGCGGCTTGCCCACAAGCGGCCAATGCCAATGTCATTAATCCTACCGTAAATAATTTTTTCATGTGATTATCTCTCCCATAATGGATAAGTTTTAGCCAGGGCATCAATCTCCCGTGCTTTCGTTAACATTATACCCCGCCGCTCGCAACCTTTGGTTAAGGAATTGTTAACAGAGGGTGTAAAAAATGTGAAAAAGTTGAGGATATTTGTGTAATGGGGCTCAAAATAGAGAAAAGAACCCGTTTTTTACAGGTTCTTCTCGAATTGGATGACGAAGGTGGTGCCTATGCCTTGGGTGCTTTTGACGGAAATGCTGCCCCCGTGCGCCTGGACGATGGACAAGACGATGGGAAGCCCGAGCCCCGAACCACCGCTATGGCGGGACCTGGCTTTGTCCACCCTGTAGAAACGCTCGAAAATATGGGGCACGTCACTTGGCGGGATGCCGACGCCATTGTCCTTGAACTCCAACTGGATTTTGCCATCGGGAGCCTCGCCCAATTTTACCCGGATGACCGAGCCTTCCCCCGAATAGTGGACCGCATTGGTCAATAAGTTGAGGAAGCAGTGCTCCAACATGGTTGCATCCCCTGCAAATGGCACGTGAGTTGGCGCATCCAGATGGATTTGTTGTTTTTTCAGGTTCGCCACGTTGAGCACCTTCACGATAGCATTGGTCAATAACCGGTTTAAAAGCAGGTTTTCCCGCCGAAGCTCGATTTGCTGATGCTCGTAGCGGTTAATAAGGAGCAAATCCTGCACGAGACGCTCTAATCTTAAATTCTCGTCTTGGATGATGGTCAAAAATTCAGTGTACGTTTCCAGGGAATGTTCCCCATTTAGCAGAATTTCCGCACAGCCTTTGATGGCGCTGATTGGCGTTTTAAGCTCGTGGGAGGCATTGCCGAAAAACTCCCGTTGCAGGTGCTGGTAATTTTTCAGCTCCGTGATGTCGTGGAACAAGATGACGATCCCGACGGTTTTTTTGCTATCGTCTTGTATCGGATTGGAATGAGCAACGTAGAAGTCTTTCCCGATGTTCAGTTCCTGCTTCAAAGGGATTTCACGAAGGAGGGCGTCCTGAAGGATGTGCCTAAGTTCCTTATTGGCAATGTGCCTAATGTCGCGGCCCCAATGCCAGGCCTTGAAGGAGTCGTTGGCGTAATCGATTTTCCCGCTGCTATTTAGGATGACCATGGGGGTCCCAATGACGCGGCTGACGCTTCGGATAATATGGTTGTTGGACCGGTTGGCAGCAAATTGGCGCTGTAGCGAGCGCATCAACCGGTTGAATTCAACGCCAATCAATTCATTATCGGCGGACATGATGGGCTGGATGTAAGGAAGTTCCTCATCGACCAAAATCCGTTCCGCACTTTCTTCATAAATCTCCAACTGATCCAAAAAGGTTTTGTTCCTGGCGTGAAGGGCGTAATTTCGGATGAACAAGATGACGACGATGACCAGGGTCAGTTCCGTGATGTTCCAAACGAACGTATTCCAAATGACGATTCCAATCAAGCAAATGTTTAGCAGGGCCGCCTGATGGTCGGATTTAAGCACTTTCCTCACCTTCAAGCATGTAACCGATGCCCCTTACCGTCTTGATTTTGATGTCATATGGCTTCAATTTGTCCCGGATTTTGAAGATGTGCACGTCCACCACGCGGGTTTCTCCGAAATATTCCATCCCCCAGAGGTGGTCCAGCAAAATGTCACGGGAGAGGGCCTTGTTTTTATTTTTCATCAAGAATGCCAAAAGCTCATATTCCTTCAAAGTAAAGTCCAACCTGTTGGAATCAGCCCAGACCTCGATTTTTTGGGTGTCCAGCTTTAAGGTTTTGCAAGTCAGGTAATTTCCCCCTTGCACTTCCTCTGTTTGTGGCAGTTCAGGAGTTAAAACCGGTTGCTGGTCTTTTTTCTTACGGCGGAGGATGGCTTTGATTTTACTGGCGACTTCCCGTGCCGAGAATGGCTTGGTCATGTAGTCATCTGCCCCCACTTCAAGGCCCATGATGCGGTTGAATTCCTCATCCCGGGCAGAAAGCATGACGATGTGGCTGTCAATCCCCTTTTCCCGCAATTCTTTGCAAACGGAAAACCCGTCCCTGACTGGCAGCATGACATCGAGGAGGATAACGTCGTAATTATCCGCTAACCCCTTTTGGACGCCTTCCTCGCCATTGGATGCAAGCGAGACGTCCAAGCCCCATTGCTTCAGCTCAAACTCAAGAATCCTTTGAATCGAAATCTCATCTTCAACAATCAGGATTTTCCCCATATGTACTCTCCTTTTAACCACATGACTGCGTGGTAGTCTTAGTGTCAGAATACCATGTTTGGCGAAATTCGTCAATATGGGTCTTTTTGGGAGGTATGCTAAAAAGACACACCCCGCTCCTACAGTCGAGGGGTGAGCCTTCAAAAAAACCCCGCTTAGGGACCCTCACTCACATAAAGCTAAATGCTTAAGGCTGCTACGTTCCCGTCCTGACCTGGTTCACACCGCTCTATTGAATAAGGGTTCCTAAATGGGGTTTCAATGTTTCTATTATAGCACATGACCTGTCCTTGGTCAAGCTAGATTGTCATTCAAACAACAAGGTTTTGCACAGGCTTCTAATGGGCAGGTAAAATAGGATCAGCGTTATCCAAGAAAGGTGTGCAAATAGCAGAAGGATGCTGGCGCAGACGACGATGACGGAGGTAAGCTCCCAGACGACCAGCTTGATTTTCTTTTGATGGAGCTTCACCTTATTAAAAGCCAGCATCCGTTTCCCCATGTAATGATGGGTTACCCGGATAAGTTCCACATAGATGACGTAGACGATAATAATGCCCGCCGTTTCGTTGTCCTTGTAAACCATGTAGGTCATGAAGGGAAAGAGGCTCAACAGCATGGTACAAAACACATAGGCAATTACATGAAAGCCCGTGATGTGGCGGATTTTGGAGAACCGCTTGTTATTTTCAAAATAAAAGGACATGATGAAGAGGAAGCTGACGTAAAAAATGATGGCCCCTTCGACGGTTTCTTGGATATGCCCCCAGGTGTAGGTCTGGGGATGGGGGATTTCCAGGACCATGATGGTGGCTATGATTGCCAAAATCGCATCGTTGAATGCTTTTATCCGCTCAATCATTTTTTCGTCATAGACGACAATCTTTGGTTGTCTTGTAGCTGCCATGTCCTCACCTGCCTAACAGGTTTTAATCTCCCCCAATGCCTATGTTTTTATTCTGCTTTTCTGCTTTCTTTTTTTGGCGGAGGGCCTTGAAGAAGTCCGTGAGGATTTGTCCGCACTCCCCTGCCATAACGCCTTCGATGACTTCGCATTCGTGGTTGAACCGGGGCTCGTTCAATAGATGATAGATGCTCCCACAGCAGCCTCCCTTTGGGTCCCTGGCACCAAAGACAACACGCTCGACCCGGGACATGAGGATTGCCCCGGCGCACATCGGGCAAGGTTCTAGCGTCACATAAAGGACACAGTCATCTAAGCGCCAAAACCCAACTTGCCTATTGGCTTCCTCAATAGCGAGCAGTTCAGCATGAGCCGTGGAAATCTGCCCTGCTTCCCTTAAGTTATGCGCCCTGGCGATGATTTCCCCGTGCTTGACAATCACCGCGCCGATCGGGACTTCACCCATGGCACCCGCTTTTGCCGCTTCCTTGAGGGCTTCTGCCATAAAATACTCATGTTCCACTGCGAATCAGCCCCTTATGGTTTCTTTACCCTTGATTATATGATAAAATAGAACTATTGGCAAGTGCCCGAAAAAAATGTGATGGGAAGTGTCTGAGCATGTCGAAAACCTTTATTTTAAATATACAGAACCTGAACACCGAAGCCGATTCAGGAAAAATCCGCGAATACCTGCTATCCAATCTGGATGGCATCGAAGAGCTGGAAATCAATCTTCCCTTGAGCTTGGTGACGGTCAAGTACACGGAAAGCATCGGCTCGCCAAAGTACATTTTGGATGCCTTGGACCGACTGGGGTACACCGTCAGGTAAGGATAAAATAAAAACCTGGTGCCTCCTGGATTTCATTTCTGAAATTTAGGAGGCACCAGGTTTTTTTATAATTGTTTTTAAACGTTCAGGCGAGTTTTTTATCTAGTTCATGGGATGAAGAACACGATTGGGAGGAAAAAACGCAAGCTGCGAGGTTCAAAAGAACTTCTAAGCTTGCGTTTTCCCTTTGACATTTCAAGTCTGCCACTCAATAATAAACAATAAACCGTTCTTGCTGCCGACTAACTGGCAACATCTTTCTCAGCTTTCTTCTTTTTCTTGAAGGCTAACCAAATGCCAAGGCCAGCTATGGCTGCACCGCTTATTGTCGTGGAGCCAGTGGCACCTCCAGTTGCAGGAAGCCTTCTGATGGCGTTGCCGCTATCGGTACCATGACTATTAGAAGAATTTCCTGCTGGCGTGTTGCCATCAGGGTTGCTTCCATCTGGTGTGCTTCCATCTGGCGTGCTTCCATCTGGCGTGCCTCCTCCTGGCGTGCTTCCATCTGGCGTGCTTCCTCCTGGATTACTTCCATCTGGCGTGGTGCCACCTGGCGTGCTTCCTCCTGGCGTGCTTCCATCTGGCGTGCTTCCTCCTGGATTACTTCCATCTGGCGTGCTTCCTCCTGGCGTGCTTCCATCTGGCGTGCTTCCATCTGGCGTGGTGCCACCTGGCGTGCTTCCATCTGGCGTGGTGCCGCCTGGCGTGCTTCCATCTGGCGTGGTGCCGCCTGGCGTGCTTCCATCTGGCGTAGTTCCTCCTGGATTACTTCCATCTGGGGTGGTATCTTCAGGGTCACACCCCTCTAATTCAGTTGGGGTTAGGATTAAAATCAAGTTTCCATCATTGTCGACGGTTGAGCTTTGTAGCCAATGCCCCGGAATTTCTGTTAAGATGGTTCCAATCCCTGTTGGAATCATAATCCGAATGTTTCCTGTAATAGGGTAACGATACTTTTCAATGCCTGGGCTGACGACAACCTCAGAGTCAATCTCACAATAATCAACGACACGAATAAAGTGGTCACTACGCTCTCCATAAACAGGTGGTCGCATAATGGACACCCCTCCACCTGGATTATCTGGGTTATTATTGTCCACTGGTGGTCTTTCAATGGAGAAATCAGGATTATCTGGGTTGTCTGGGTTATCTGGGTTATCTGGATCCACTGGTGGCCTTACAATGGGGACATTAGGATTTGTTGTCTCAGGGGTAAAGCCTGGAATCTCATCACAGTCGTCCGTCCCTATCGGACGGTTGCCAACGCCCGGGATAAACCATGCATCTGGTCCATTGGCATAAATCGTATGATTGGCTCCTACCCGGATCAAATGCCGAATCGGCCCGCGATGGATGAGCCAGCCGGATGCAGGTGTTGACTCCCCTGCATCAAGTGCAATAAAGTTTGGCCAACCAGTTTCCACCCACCACCAGCCGGAGCCTTCAAGCTGGAGGCAATACCATCGAGTTCCCGTTTCAGGCGTCCCTGTTCCTGGTGTTCCTGTTCCCGGTGTGCCCCCTGTTCCTGGCGTCCCTGTTCCTGGTGTTCCTGTTCCCGGTGTGCCCCCTGTTCCAGGGGTGCCCGTTCCTGGTGTGCCCCCTGTTCCTGGCGTGCCTGTTCCTGGCGTGCCCGTTCCTGGCGTGCCCGTTCCTGGCGTGCCCGTTCCTGGCGTGCCCGTTCCTGGCGTGCCCGTTCCTGGCGTGCCCGTTCCTGGC
>Ga0268261_10000270_pt1 | contig 31774 bp, 22 predicted proteins | sample TergutNc150P1_FD_190353 | JGI IMG/M metagenome (GOLD analysis project Ga0268261, IMG submission 190353) | Nasutitermes corniger P1 segment gut microbial community from laboratory colony in Florida, USA - Nc150 P1 (SPAdes) (version 2) | ecosystem: Host-associated > Arthropoda: Insects >... | reverse complement strand
AGCCGTTCAAACCACTCTGGTCACGCCTGTTGCTATACGATCTTGAACCATCTCAAGCATCATTTGCTCTGCGCTTCAAGTCGTTACTGATGACGCTGCTTCCGGCATCAGAGGAATTTTTATCGACGTTCCCTTCTTCTAGGTATCTCTCTTCGTCTGGTTCCTACCCTCTTGACCTGTCCGGCATGGGAAACCCTGCTGGTAGCGATGCTACCGCCGGCCTAGCTCTCAGGGTTACTGGAACTCACAAGCCCCTCCACCATGACAAGGTGGATACAAATTCCAAAATTCTAACCACAAACCAAATGTTAACTAATTTTTCTCTTTCCATGCATTACACTGGCCAACAACGTACAATGTTTTTTTGTCTTTCAATGAAGGTTTCAAGCACACAGAGTTTCCTCTACTGTTCTCTACAGAGAGACAATATATACTAAACTCACATGCCATGTTCCTCTGTTCCCAGCTTTTTTTCAATACCGATAAACCTTATAACAGATCACAATATCACCGACCTCCACTCTACACAAACAGTTTGATGATGCTCATCTGACGTGTCACGTTCCTGTGTTCCAGAATTTTTTATATGCCTGTGTATCTTAGAACAGAAGACCACATTTGTAAACCTGTGCTCAAGGTGCAAGACTCAAACTGTCAGTGAATTTTACAGGACTTTTTTTGTGAGATTCTCTCACTTCATTCCACACCAAAAAACTGTATAGGTGGGCTTATGGCATTTTTAATACCTTATGTGTTCATGAAAAAATTTTTTTAGTTTTTCAAGGTGCAAAGATTATCTCTGCGCGCCACACTTCTTATTCCCAGAACGAATATACGCCGGGTATAAAGATCATATGTGCACTGTGCATGAGCCTCCCTCTTTAAAAAAAGGTTATAATATGCAAATATTGTGCACATGCAGGTGCACACCTCGAATTTTTAATTGGGAAGGGGCTGAACCTGAGGCTCTATAAAATTTATGTTCGAGTTTAAAAACTACTTCTGAATTGGAAAAAGCATTCCCCTTACAGTAAGTTCTAAGCAGAATACATACACACTTCCTAATTCACAGACTTCCATTTCTACCAATCCTGTGTTGGACTTAATAAGAATTTACGCTCAGGGAAGCAAAGAATATAATTTCATAACATTATTCATAAATTTGTTACATTACAATGCAACTTACTTTCAGTGTCTGTGTCACTTTAAAATATTGTTTCAGCACATTAGAAGTGGTTCAGATATAAGTAAATAAAACAAGATTTAAGGTTTCACAGTGCTGCTGCTGCAGACTTGAGCCTAGTATGATGTTAATGCCTTCTTGGACTATATGACCTTGAAGGGGAAGGCACAACAGTCCTTTGAAATGCCGGGAACTACTTACGCAACAAAAGTACAATATCCTAGAAGACTTTAATCTTCAAGCAAATAATACCTTTCTTCTACAGGCAACAAAATTTAATCTTGTTTAGTTGGTTTCTGCAATGTGTCAGATGAAAAAGCTCAGTGAATGTAGACTCCCAATATAGTGTGAAGAACAACAGTTACTATAGCCGAGTACACGCTGCTTTGTATATGTGCAAGGCCTAGTACACCTGTCAAAGGAAAAGAAAATTATATATCTAACAGAAAAAATTTTCAGGCTGCATAATCTTATGTATAGTATGTCTCTACAGGCCAGTGTAGCCCAGGGCTTCAAATTTTCCAAGTTCATGGATGTATGCAGACATTTGGGAGGAACGCCAGATCTGCCTGGTTATAAGACAATCTGTATTCACAATCTTCAGTTTTCAAGAAAATGTCTACACAGAATGTGTTTAACTCTGTGTGTGATTACAGGACGACCCCCAATTTTTCAGATAATGTGTCAGGAAAAAAGTATTCTCTTGTATTCTAGTAAAGATGGTACCTGGGCAAGTGAATGGCCCATCACAAAGCCTCTACTAGGACTACATAAGCATGCACAAAAAAAACATACTTCCATTATTTTGATGTATGTACCCTGCATCTTGTATAGCTTATTATCCAGATCAACAAATATATATTTTAACAATATTTCATATATCATAAATACTCCTACATGTTTCTATGCATCTACATCACCTTTAGGGTGTCTTTGCCTCCTACTATGCTAAAGTTACAGCAGTCATTAAGGATACTAACTCAATTAAATCAGTAGTTAAAATGTTAACATATGCGATAATAATAATTGATGATAAAATACAATTTATAAAATGCTGAGCTGTGTCAACTGTTATAATTACAGTAAGTGGAAGTAGTTAGCTTGGTGGCTGTATATACAATCTAGGCTGTCTTAAAGATGTACAACAGTTGTGGCCTTGAACGTAAAATACATGCATCTATTAACAGAAATAATGACAAAACAAAATATGTCTGTTCATACATGGTGTCACTGAACTAACTACTTTACATGTTTTCACTGCCTGTAACTATAGTTTCAGTACGGGTTTAATCTGTAACACACCCCTCACGTACAGTCTTCTCGGGCAGACAGCACCGTCTGCCTGCCCGAGACGGCTATGGAGTTCTGTCGTCGTGAAAACTTAAGAATATATATCCTTAAGCTTCCTAACGTCCTCATCTTACCATCAAATACTATAATCTTGGCTCCAAAAAATGATGCAACTGGCACACAACTATAACAAAACAATACTGAAACAGTGTTCTAAATGTCTGAATATCTGGTTGATCCTGTAACACAAAATCAGACTTCACGTTTCAAGCATTACAAAAAACACTCTACAATGTGAATCTTCCAGTATCCTACTGCCCTTCCTAATGAACGATCAAATTCAACCTGCTGAATGAAGACTTGATAAAAATGTATGCAATTCCCACGTTATTTTTTCACACGCTGGTCACATTTTACTTACTTTAGATAGATTTCGTCTGAATTTACTAATTATTGTAACTGCACTTGTTAATATTTTTCCCCTACGAGAGTGTAAATGTAAACACTTCGTTCGCACATCTCGCACCTTTCAAGCAAACACACTGAATCACAGATCAAAAAACTGGCGCAAACGACCGCAGCCCCAAATACGGCAGACATTGGAAATGATGAAACGACCGTAGCCCCATACATGGCAGATTGCCACAACGTTGCATACCCATACACACAGATTTCTGCTTGTACAAATTCGCAACCCTGAGGAGACGTAAAATTGCACCGCTCCCGGGGTCCATTCAAGTTGCACCAAGGTGCCCTTACATACGTACATATTCATTCCACTGATCCAGTCTCTGCATTCATAGAATCTGAATATGGAACATGTCAATAAACATCAGACAAGGCATATAGAAAAATAAATTAAGATAAGAGAGTAAAACAAAACAAACTAACATTCACATAAGTAAACCAAAGCATTACACCAGGTCATCATTTACAATGGAACAATTATATGTATAAGGCTTGTCATATGACATTTAAAATATTTCAAAGCTCTAGTTACAAAATCAACACAATATAAAAGCATTTATTACTAATGTAGTCAGTCATAAAAGTAGTTTTGCGCTTCATATGTTCGTTGTATATCTTGCATTCTAAAAATTCACAAATTGAATAATATGAATGAATAATACGGTATCCGTATAACTATTTTTTTTTTTTTTTACTTTTCCTATCTAACAGCTGATTCTTGCAGGTATCGTAATGAGGCAAAGCGGTTTGAAACTGGGATTTACTTATTCGAGGATAATTTTGTCTTCTTGAGGCTTTTCAAGCATTGTACCACTGCTGTACTTATTAAAAAATATACCTTATTATTTTACATTATATTTTTATCTGGGCAGAGACATGGCTGATAAAATAAAAATAAAAAAGGAACATAAGTGAATACCGTGGAGACATACCAGCGCGAAATACGGTAGACGTACGGAACTACCGAAGGAAAGCATTAAAGGAATACGGCATATTTTCTAATAAGTGTATTTAGTTGCTTCACTACAATTCTGAAACTTGCTATTTTTTTTTAGTGACATCGTGAATGGGTGGTGGCGGAGAAGAGTGAGTATCTTATAGCAGCTGTTTTACCGGTGTCATGCTACATAGTTCGATAAATTACCAACAAGAGCATGTTTTATCTACAGAGCCACGTAAGCTGCAAAATTAGGACGAAGCCGCTTGTGGCGCTGTTAAGTGTGCTTTTTCAGGATGTTTCCAATCTGTGAACAATAGACAGCACTTGCATCATGCGTGACGTTTGCATCGTCTGATTCAGATGGGTCGCCGCGGTTCAAATGTGTTGCGTCATATGTAGTGCTCATGGATTTTGCACGCTGCACGTGACTTGTCTTGTTGGGCTGGTATTGACTACACCCCACATCAGTCCTAAACACGGATCATCTAGTGTTGCAGTACAATACAACACTTACACCCCCATCCGTAATATAGACTTAGTTTTCAGTGCAATGTGTTGCACTGTTGTTTGAAACAGGTTACGTGAACATTTAACGTGACAAAACCAAACACACTGATTTTCACACGCGTATACCAATTTTACTTTTTGCGAAAGAACTGATGAAGTAATTATGTTCTTCAATTCATATTTCTCTGAATTACTGTAACCCTTGGATCTACATGAGATGTTTTCGTTACCAGCGAGGGATCCATGGAACTGTTATTATTTGAGCAATAAATTCAAATTCTTAACTGTGCTTCTTGTAACGAAGTTTTGAAGGCAACTGTTCAGTCATAGAATCTGATTATTGTATACATTACATTATTTTTGTGCTTGCTAGATTTGTGTGAATGTACTGTATATTCTTTCATCAGGGCTGGTTTGAGACATCATACATCGCACATGCGTATTCTTTCCTTAGACTGTTAGTACTTTGTTCACGAGGAACATACGTATATATAATTTCTTTCTAACTATTGCGCCGGCGATACTTGTTTTATTTGCGTTCAACTCAGTCATGGGCATATCTAGGAAGATTTGCGTAAGACGACTGTACGCATGTGCACGAGTGAACCGGTATAGTTGATTTGTGCGTGTAAATAAGTAAAATTGGCAATGGCGAAAAGTGGAGTGATTTGTAAAATTGGACCGTCTGTTTTAAATGCGGATCTTGCTGATCTTCATTATGAATCCCAGAGGCTCTTGGATAGCGGAGCAGATTATTTACATTTGGACGTTATGGACGGTCATTTTGTTCCAAATATCACATTTGGGCATCCTGTTGTTAAGTGTTTGAGGAAGAAAATCACCGATGCATTTTTTGAGACGCACATGATGGTAGTTAAACCAGAACAGGTGAATATCGTAGTTTATGAACATGTAACTGTTTGCTTTTATTTCGAATGTAATGGTGTATCTTAACCTCAATTTTTTTTTTTTTTTGAACAGTGGATTGAGCCAATGGCTGATGCAGGAGTTGACCAGTACACATTTCATGTGGAACCTTGTTTTGATGTTCCGTTTGTCTGCAGAAAGGTGAAAGAAGCAGGAATGAAGGTGGGATGTGTTAGTGACTACTGCATGATTTCTAGTGCTCTTCTGCAATATCCCGATTGTATCTCGTCTTGCCATTATGCAAGCAAATCTTTATTTTCTCAAATTTCGAAGAATTACACTCCCTGCTTGTTTTGTATTGTGCATTTCTGGGGAGTATTTTGCCCTTGTTTTATAATTTATTCAGGCAAAAATATCTTTGTGCAGAATAGTGCTCTATGTAGCTGGGTTTTCCATACTTTTGTTGATTCATAATCTCACCATTGGCCCATTTGTGGGTCACTGGATGACATTCAATAACATTGTCCTGCATTCAGGTAACATGCAGTCTCAAAGTACAAATGGAACATGCAGTCTCAAAGTACAAATGGAACCATATTTCCATGTAGTAATTTTTACTGAATGCCCAAGAAACTTGTTTTGTAGAATATAACATGCTAATTCTGTAAATGTTAAGTGTACATTGTCTATGAAAAGCCAACACTGCAGATGATTTTGACCAGCTAACATTATGCATGCAGGTTTTGGCAGGAGCAGTGATTTCATTATGGTTCTGTAAGCCATGTTTGCTGTAGTTACTTGCCATCATGTATATATGTGCACATGCTGTAAGTACATAGATACAGAGACTTATTTTTACATGTTTAGGGATGTGTTCACGTTAAAACTAATTAATATGTTAGGCTTGCTTTTACTTATGTTGTAGCACTTTCTTTAATATGTCGGAGATGTAATTTTGATCTTTATTCTCAGAAGTCATTTTTAGATATACATGTATTCCTTTGGTGGTGTCTAAAAACTATGCAAATAGAGGCAGGAAAATGTCACCATTCATACTGATGGGGACATTAGCACACATGATTTCTGCATTTCTGCCAGTCGTAGATTTCTTTTCCAGCTACCTCTGATGTACGGATATTGCTATTAAAGTTCATCATCATCAACATTCCTATGAACAGAATGACTGATGACTATAGGAAAATGTAGTGAAATATGCTTAGAGGGGGGAAGTGTAAGTTTGAGGTAATGTGGAAGGGTTGGACCATGGGATTTCTCTCTCTGACTTCAGTAGAATTAGGATTATACTGTGGAAATAGGAAATGCTAAGTAAAGGAACATGTGGTATTGCTGTATGTACTGTATACAAAACTCACCAGTGGGAACAGCATTCTGTCTTCGGTGACGATCAACAGACACTATTTTCTAAATGGTGACTTAAGAGTGATATAAATTAAATAAGAAGGGTAAAATGTGAAGTTGACCCATGCTTGCCAAAAGATGTATTGAGGGAGTGGATGTATGGCTCTACCCATTCTTTCCTTGGCACCAGTTGGAGGTGAGTGGTCAGCCTCAGCCACTTTACCCCCTGGGAAGGGTCTGTCTTCCAAGATTTGTTAACGACCTCAGTAACAGCAGATCAGAGTAATCCCATAGAGGCTACTTACTTAAACCAAGCGGACATGGAGGAGGAACTGGAAGAGGAACCTCCAGGTATACTGGACATAGAGATGGCAATACAATCTATGAATAACAACAAATTACCTGGCATAGATAATATCCCCACGGAGCTTTACAAGAAAGGCGGAGGACTATTACTTAATAAAATACATAGTTTGATCAAGGGAATATAGAGGGAAGAGAAAATGCCCACAGATTGGACAACAAACATCCTAGTACCAATATATAAAAATAGGGGAGATAAACTGCAATGCAAAAATTACAGAGGAATATCATTACTATGTACAGGGTATAAGATATTAACTACAGTTATTAACAATAGACATAAAAAATACACTGAACACATAATTGGCGAATATCAAGCAGGATTTAGAACAGGAAAATCGACTATAGATCAAATCTACACAGTTAAAAATTTATTGGCAAAAGCCTGGGAGGATAATGTGGAGATACACCAGATCTTTGTTGACTTCCAGAAAGCATATGGCAGCATCCAAAGGGACAAACTTTATGCAATAATGGCGCACTTCGGAATTCCGGACAGACTGATAAGGCTAACGAAAGCAACCATGGAAAACTCAACTTACCATGTAAAGAGAGGGACAATTATGACGGATGGCTTCAAGGTAGGAACTGGACTAAAACAAGGAGATGGACTGGCGCCTAACCTCTTTAATATAGCACTGGAATACATAATAAGGCAATTGTTAGTATAAACCACATCAACAATATTTCATAAATCACTGCAATTAATAGGATATGCAGACGACATAAATATCATGGGTAGAACGAAGAGGGGCTATTTCGGAAGCATACAGTGAACTGAAAGAGAGAGCAAAAGAAGTTGGACTGATCATTAACCCTTTAAATGCTGAGTTAAATCCCATCTGCCATTTGCTGGCATTGTTACGAGCTCACCCTATTCTCCACGTTAGCAGGATAAGGGTTAATGTTGAAAAAACAAAAGCAATGGTGCAAAGCAGGAGACTTGGAAAAGGAAGAACACTGACTTTTGAGGATCACAAGATTGAAGTGGTCAGGAGATTTAAATACCTAGGGACAGTAATAAATGATGTCAACGATGAAACAGAAGAAATTCGAGCTGGCGGCTAATAAAGCCTACAGCTCCCTGCAAACCATATTCCAATCTAAACAAATCCATCGAAACAACAAGACTATACAAAACATTAATCAAGCCAATACTATGCTATGGAAGCATAACTTGGACCTTAACACAAGTGTCAGAGCAGATGCTAAACATGTTTGAAAGGAAAGTATTGCGAAGAATGTATGGCCCAACACACGAGGGGGGATGCTGGCGTCCCAGATGAAATAATGAACTCTACAGCTTATATAATGAGCCAAACATTGTGGAGGACATAAAAATTAGAAGACTAGCATAGGTGGGTCATATACTAAGGATGGAAGAGGAAAGGATTCCAAAAAAGGTTCTAAACGGAAACTTCCATACCACAAGCCCAGTGGGAAGACCAAGAACTAGATGGGCGGATGTGGTTCAGAGGGATGCACCACAACTGCTGGGGATAAGAGGATGGAGGAGAAGAGCTGCAAATAGAGATGAATGGAGGCATGTTATGAGGGAGGCCAAGGCCCGAAAGGGGCTGTAGCGCCATGGATGGATGGAAGGGTCTGTCCGTACCCATTGAATATGAGGCTGGGTGGGCCCCAGAGCTGGTCTTGGATGTTTTGGAGAAGAGAGAGTCTCTAACCCCCTGCTGGGATTAAAACCCCAGAACATCCACTCCATGGTCTACTAACAATATTGAATATGCTATCCCATCTCCGTATATGAAGTACATAAAATGAACTGGAGTACTTTTGTAAAAAGGAAGCAGAATTGTATTCCAGAAGGAATTAAGCCCAGTCTAGACCCTTTCATACTCTCAGCTGTGTGCTATGATATTAGCTACAAGGAAGTCCAAAAGAATGTCTGTATTAAGAGGCAATTATGTCACTAACTTGCAATGTTTGAAATTTGTTAGGTTGGCCTTGCACTTAAGCCTGGAACAGGTGTAGAGGCAGTTCAGCAGTATATTGACCAAGCGGACATGATTTTGGTTATGACAGTAGAACCAGGTTTTGGTGGACAAAAATTTATGAAAGACATGATGGGCAAAGTGCAGTGGCTACGGCAGAATTATCCTGATTTAGATATTGAAGTTGATGGTGGTGTCGGACTAACCACCATTGAAGCCTGTGCTGAGGTACGTAAATTTTGCTTGTAATTTTTGTGCTTTTTATTATTTTCTTATCAGTGTCCATCTAATACAGTTTGTTACAGTAATGTCCATAAAATTACAAAACCTTTTTGGAGTAAAAGAGCAATACATTATACCGTAACCTGAATGTATGAAGTTTGGCTGGGATCAAAACCTTGTTATATTAATCAATTTCCTCCAGGCTGGTGCCAATATGATTGTCTCGGGTACAGCTGTGATAGGAGCAGAGGATCCAGGAAAAGTAATAGCAACAATGCGGGATGTCGTGGAAGGATCAATTCAGAAATGTCAGCTTGAGAGGTGAAATGTGTGGATACAGTTGCATTTATGTAACAGTCTCCAAGATTCCTTTCAAAAATTTTCATTTGAATTCAGCCTGAAACATTTTGTACATCTGTGGACATAATAGATATGTTTGTACAGTACATTTTGTTGTTCTATAACACCCACTCCTTATCACTGTTTCTCCACAGTAGTATTTAATTTTGGAAGTAATTTTGTACGTAATCCTGCAAGACTAATGAAAATAGCCTCTTCTGTTCGTATTGTCCTTGACCCTTGATCAGGACAAGTGTTCAGATAATGGTCAAATACCAGAGCTGGGTCATCTACTGTCAGTATATCATCATTATCCAATGCTGCTTCAAGTCCTTCCAGACCTCCAAATACAACAATTGCATGATTATACTGAAATCTTTTCTGGGGAATGTCATCTATTTTGTCTCCCCTCTCAGAAGTTCCAATGGAAAGATCATATCCTTCAGAATAAGGAGCCTGTGAGAACACTTCCCCCAGTGACTGAGCTATCCTCACTGTATAGCCCCAGTACACCCCAGTCTCCGCAGATGGCAAAGATGGTGATACAATTTTTCCACGAATTCTTTTGGAGCCTTCATGACGTGGCAGCAGCTTCACTGTGACACGGATGCCAGGTGTGAGAATCTTGTCTACAATTACATCTTTGAGGAGACCACAGTTAACAACAGAACCCTTGCCTGCTTTTGTTGGTAGATTAGTGGTAATGCCTTCTCTGAAACATATAACAGGGCTTTGACTTAGTGTGCTGAGCCAGCAGAATGCCATTCTATTAAAACTGCATCATTACAGATAGGTGAATGGGCAGGGACTGGGGTGATTAAAAACAAATGCCTTTCTTTGTTGTCTAAAGGTATAGGCAGCATATAGGGGAGTGAAGGTATAGCTCCAAGCATTAACATGGACATTAGATGGATGTAAGGAGTCAGCTTCATGCTTTACACCTGCAGGGAAATGATACCTGGTACCCACTGAACAGGAGTATGGGTGTGCCCCAGTGTCACTTTGGATGCTTTTCAGAAAATACTCCATCCATTGCTGGGAATCAAACCATGATTCTGAGGTCTTTCAGCCCAGACCCTAGCCACTACACCATATGAGCTACTCCACCTACCTCCTAATGGTGTACTCTACACAATGACAGTAATGGATCTTGTTTCTTCTGTAACTAAATGCATTTACTGTGTGGATCTTGCAGTCTTTGTGTATGGTGTACTCTATTTTGTAGTGTTTTTGTCAAAAACGAAGGTGAAATTAGAAGCAAATTTGAAGAAAAATGGTTGAACATGATTTTTTTCCTTTTACTTTATTGCATGATGAAGTTGTTTGCCTCATCTGTAACAAGGCAGTATTTGTGCCCAAAAAGAAATACAGTTTGCATCATTACAAAACTTTATGCAAAGTAAAGTTTTATGTTCCTGGCAGGAAGCTCAGAGAAGATAGATTTAAGACTTTAAATATGCTCTACACTGGCAGCAGAATATATTTACTGTTGCTACAACACCAACTGAACCAGCAATTCTTGCATATTTTTTTATTTTGCAAATTGTTGCAAACAATAAAAACTTAATTCAGCTGACAAGTACTGTATGTGAAGGAGTATACAATGAATGCAGGAGAAATGCTTTGTCCCAAATGCAAAAGGTTTTTAAAACTGCTGGTCTTTCTGCGAACACAGTGGCGAATAATGTGAATAACTTTGCAAGAGATACAGGCTACAGTGTTGGCTTAAAGAAATGTGTAAATATTTAGTTCCATATTCAGATGTAACAGATGAGAATGCAGACATGAAGGATATCACACAGCTTGCTGTTTTTATTTGAGGTGTCAATGAGGACTTTCAATTCATTGTGGAACTTGCAGAACTAACCACTATGAAAGGAAAAACATGTACTACTAAATTCTTTTCTGTATTAGTGACTTTCTAGCAAGTTTCAATTGGCTTGAAAGAAAAAATGTAGGTATGTTAGTGACAGGCCAACGTACTGGTGATGCAGCAAAATTATGGGGGCACAAAAAGAGAACATTCTACAGAATGACTACTTTAGACCATACTGTGTGCTTCTGCAAAAAGTACTATGTGCAGAAATGTAAGATGATGCACCTAAGTTGTCACGTGCAAAGTCATGGGTGCATAACTTTGTTTGGTTTCTACACCTGAAATTCCAGAAACCATTTTTTCCTCGGCATATACAATATTCTAAGAGCATTTTTGTGCTATGAGAGGAACTTGATGAATGATTCTAGAACTAAAATTATGCAACCAGAATTTATAATGTTTGTTTCACTGTGAAGGCAGGCGCTGAGAAGGCTCCAGAAAATTTGCACATGGGATTAATCAGTTTGCAGTGTGATACTAACCTGAAAAAAAGTTCTCTCCAACGAAACTGCACTAAATCTTTGCTTACTTGCCAAAAGAAAATTTCCTCTACTCATGTATTTTGGGTTTATAATGATTAAAATGTTTGGCACCACGTATGTACAGAATAATAAGACAAAAATCCATTCTCAAATGTCAAATTGACACATGAAATTTGTGATGACGCTGGTTTCCAGTAGTATCTCACTGAGGACAAAAATCCTCTCCCAGTCCAAACAATGTTATGTCTCAATCAAAGTGTCACAGTGACCAAGTTGTCATCAATTAGTATGTCGTAGTATATGCAGTATTAAATCCAGTACGTTTTTCTTAACAATTTCTTGATATGATTATTGTATTGGATGTGAGAGCATGAATAGAATGAAGAGGCATAACACGTCTGCCAAGAGATAACAGTGGAATAGACTAAGTTATTGCGGGTGGTGGTTATGGTTATACAAACTATTACTGCTGCTACTACTACCACTACTACTATGACCACCACCACCACCACAAGGATGATGATGATAGATTAATCTTAGCATCCCTTAAATTTAAACAAAATATTTTAATAGATTTCAAAATTAATTTGGGTTGCTTGCATTGTGAGTTTGAGACCTTGCTTTGGCATGTTAACTGTTTGGCACTGGAATTAAATGCCCTAATGATCTGCAAAAGACTGGATTTTAATGGGGGCTGAGTAGGAGCAGATATATTTATATGGCATTTGGCATTTTGAGTATTACACTGCGCATTACATATACATTCAGTGCCAAAGCACTAATAGGATGTCACACAAGCAAATTCATTTTCAAAAATAATACATATAATGATGACACACTTCAACAGAGTCAGTAAATATATGCACATAAACCATACCTGAAAGCAAATTCATCATTCTGTCGCAAGTGATGAGGAGCATCTAATGGATTTAAGAGGCCTGCATATTGCAAATCTCTATGAATAGGAAAGAAATATTTCCGTAAGTACTGTGGACATTCTAGATACTGTAATATTCGTGCCAGCTGGATACAACAGCGCCTCACAATCCGTCCTTCATTACCATTATCTTCTTGTATGGAACTATCAGCAATATTTTTAGTCCCCAAATCATCAAATACCACAATCTAGAACAATGAATGAACAATAAAGTGGTATTTGTCATCTTATCCTATGTGTATTCATGTTTCATGAACTAAATCACCAGGGAACACAGCTGAGTGCAAATACTGTTCTAAAGAATACATACATACATAAACTATGTTGCCAACAATCACTCATAGGAATCATTATATGGCACAACACAACATGCTTTGCTTTATTATATATATATATATATAGCACCTCATTGTTTCTGATGTATTTGATTTACTATGTTCTCACCAACATGTTTCAGCCGCTATCACGTATACAATTTTAACTGAAATTGTAATAATTTTTAATTGTTAATGGAGTGACAGGGACATAGCTAATCACATTTTACCTGTGTATTGTTGAAATAACGTCACCCTGAAGATAACCACAGTAGCAGCCAAAACATGTTAGTGAAAACACAGTGAATAAAATACATCACAAACATTGAAGTGCATTTTGTTAGTTATATATTATGGATTGGGTTAATGCACGGAAGGTGGAATATATTAAAATGCTTTGCTTTGTTTATTTATATGATGGTGTAACTGCCAGAAACGTTCACAACAGTGGCTGAACTACAATACTGTAATTCAAGCATGAGATGAGAATTGCTTGTTATGCAAGTACATTTCAAAGAAAACCAGGTCTGAATTACTGTTCTCGATCTAGCAGCTATGGATACTGCAGAGGTACAGAATTACATAACACTAGTGACAGCAGGGTTAAAGTTATGAACGTTAATGGCCAATGATGTTCATACAACTTTTTATGAATGTTGGGTGGTCATCGTAGCAGAAAGACAACATTAAGTCTACCTTTATTTGGACTACATTACTATCAAATTCTAAAGTCGCACTCAAGTATTGTATCGTTTGGAGGAGAGGTTGTGGGGAAGTAACAAGCGTAATGACGAGTTTCCGAACTTCACGCGCAGAAGGGAATTCACTGACCACCAGAAACATACAAAAGTTGTTCAAATTCACAAGAGTGGGACAGATAGAGGAAAAGGGTACGTACATACTTGTACGTACAAACCCTCAACAAAACATTACGCGCACCCTTTAAATATGAAATTAAATGTACTAACTTCGTCAATTTTAAATACACAGGCCGCTCGCGCAATCTGTCCAGCAAGATATGTACGGAGTTCTGGAGATTGAGCATTATCCAGAATGGACCCTGGTACTGCTATACTTAATGTACACACTTTACGAATTTCACTTTCGGTGTTTTCATCGTAACAATTCGGACTAGTGTACCCAATATTCCTATCTTTCAGTAGCTTCTCTTCCTTCCATTTCTTTTTCTCCTTTTTGAACCGTCTGAGATCACGAAAAGAGTGCTTTTTATCTTTCTCTTTCGATTTATGAGGGGCCATTTCAAAATATTTTTGCCCCGTTCACCACTCACTAGACATGAACACCTCTCCCACCACGTGCAGCACAGATCATCTAGTATCACAGATCACGTATGATAGTATAGAACATGGATCAGAGTTATAGGTATAGAAGTGCAGCATGCATTCCGTCTCTTATCCGTGCCACTAACTAATCACGTGCACTGCTAAATCTTCTGTGTAATCTGCAAAAGTCATTGGCTACGCGTTGGGAGTGGAGCTTTGAATTAAGGGTTAAAATCTCTTGGGTTTGCAGAATATACACGTTACATATTTTCCCACTTGAGTTTCATTGCAGAAGCCGGTTTATGAACTCCGTCCGTCATTTATTTTAGCGGCCGCAGTTGCCTAGTGACAGGTAAACATCATGGAAGTGTTGGTTAATATTGTCTATTGGGGAGTTGGCGAGTACGTGAAGTGTTTAATATGATGCGTGCATGCAAGAAGGATGTAATACACACTTGTAACATCGTGCTTTTTGTGTGTCCAGGATGCGCACTGTTGTAACCTAATGCTGCGACTGTGATTGGAATGCTTCATTAACCACCAAACTCTATAATCCAGTCTGTATTACACACGGAGGTGATGTCATTCATTGTGATGTGTACCAGAGGATACCTCGCAATGTACCGACATTTCTTGTATGCTAAATACTGGTTTCAACATTCTAATTATGTTGTGGTTTCACATGTTTGTGAATGCATGGCCCAGTTTTGCCACTAGTGTACCTAATACACAAAGGGAGAAAACCAGATGTGCAACACTGACATTGATGATTGTATAGTTAAACAATGGATAAATATGGGCTTCCAAGAGCAGAAAGAAAGTCACCTGGTAAATGGGGTAATTGGCTTGCAGTTTTGTGTGGCTGTCTAGCCCCTGTGTTCTTTCCTCCCATACACATTGGTATCTTGTATTTTTTTTGGGAAGACTTTTCTCGCAGTGTGGACAAAAATTTTTGCTCATGTTCCTGCTGGGATACTGTTTTTAAAGGTGGGTTGATTGCTAATTACATGCATATAAATACAGACATAAAATCTCTGCTTTGCACAATCTTACTGTGAATAACATTTTGTTTTCCAGGGACATATGAAACAGGTGTAGCAGCATATAAGCACTTGTACTTCAATGCTACAAGTAATACATTCAAAATATGGATTCTAACTGTTGTTAGCATGATAGCCCTGTATGAATGTATACGCCATCTTACTCTCCTGATGCTCCAACGACAGCTAAGATTTTCAATGCTAGTTCTGTTCCTGTCATCTGTTTTTGCTCATTACTATTCGTGGTGGGCATATGTTAATTATTGGAATGATGATTTTTACTCCCAGTGGAATCACCAGTTATTTTTTACTCTCTCAGAACTTGTTTCAACAATTCTTGTTGTACATCTGGCACATTCAGAAAACTCTGTCACAGTTTACAAAGTGCTGGGCATAATAGGCATAGCGCTGATTCATGTCCTGGCTGGAGGATCAGATCAGTTTATTGAAAATGTTGTTCGAGGTGAAGGATATTCACACCAGGTTAGTACAGAATGCAATGATACTCTTCTTTTGTAAAGGTCATTATATTAATAAGCATTTAAGTCAACCTTATAGTCAAGAGTTACTGGTAGAGAAGTGAAAATAATAGTTATGCTTATAGTGCACATTTTATGCTATGTTGTATTCAGCATGTGATGAATTCAGGCATTGCATGTAAGTTATAAAGGTGAGTGATCTGACACATTTATTAACACTGTGTATGCTTATTGTTAAATAACCCACACAAAACAAAATCTGGTTTTGTATTTTAATTATGAATTATTTGCAGTATTTGATGGTGCAAAGTCTCCTGGAAGCTCAGTAATTTAATCTAGTTTAATTTAATTAATTAAAGAGGTGTATTCTTTGGAAAGATAGTTAGCTGCACTGTACACTTCTAAACATTTTGGTTGGTTTCTTTGGCCCTTTGTAGGACTGGAGAGATGAGTAGTGAGGGGAAGAACAGTGTTTCTTGATATGTTATATAGTAATAACCTGGTACACAAAGAATCACAGTGTGAATCTAAGGAATTGTTATGAACATTTGCTAATTTTAATTCCATTTTATTTCCAGGTATTACGTGATCTGGGATTCATGATTCCAGATCTGCTTCATGTGTGTTTGCCACTATATGAATTAAGGCGTAGCCGCCAAGAAAGGTGTAGGCTTCATTTTACTGAAATCCTTGGCCTTATAATTTTAGTGTCTTTGGGATTCCTGGTGTGTTCACTGCTCTAGGTCATCGATGTTTCTCTGTTTGTGATTGTCTCATTTTGAGCATATGTTGAGTAACACTTGCATCTTTGGAGTTATCCATAAGTTAACCACAGATAGTATTATTAATACTTTATAATATGAAATTTATGGATAATGCCTGTAATTGCTGTGTCTGCCTTACTAATTTATAACCTGTATTTTCTAAAAAAAAAAGTTTTTTTTTAATCATATACTGTTCTCATTCAGAAGCTGGTATGAGTGTAATATGAATGCTAGAAGCTCTTTAATGATATCTGTTATAAGTTCAGCATTAACAACAGTTGCTGTTATTGCTTTTAGGCATTCTGTACGAACTAAAAAATACTGCCTTATCTGGAGACCACGTCTATCTATGATGGACTAAATTGTTTGTCATATTTTTGTGGAATTCATTATAGGAGTTCTTTACAAGAAATTGTCAGGCATCTGTCAGTTTTGTGAAATGGGTTTAGTGACACTTATCCTTAACATAAGGACATCAATAAATTTGCACCCATACTGTCCATATTTTTTGACTGGCTTTGTGAAAGTCAGTGCAGTGCAAGCCATACATTGCTGGAGACTGCAAATGAAATTTTGTCTGTATTTTCTACATTTTCATCTGATTTGGATAAAATGTTATATAGGAGATAAAAAAATGTATTCATGAGTTCCATGAAAATTGGCGCAGTGAAAGTCATATTTTACTTAGGAGCACAAATGAATTTCTTTGTTCAATTTTCACATTTCTGATTGGGGTGAAATTTGGTGAAAGAGATTTACACATAGTTCTGTTGATTTCTTTATGATTCTTATGAAAATTGGCACCAGAAAGGCCTTATATTTCTTGTGATAGTAAATGCAGTAACATTTATATGTATACCATAAAACAGTATGATATTTTGGAAGTAAAGAACACATGGGTAGCATTTTTGTACCCCATTATGGAGTTCTTAATTTGCAGTCTTGTTAACAATAATATGTTACTTTGATATGTTTTATATTCTGTGCATTAATTAGGTGCATAAAGTGTATTAATGACCAACAAATTCACTGTAATATTATTGATGTACATTTACTGTAATATTGTCACCAACATGTTTTGGCCAGTCATCTGGGCATCTTCAGGGGAATTTCTTTGATAACAAGAACACAGTTGTTTCTTTTATGTATCAAGGATTTGCCAAATGCTATAATACGTAGAGCTACCGCCATATTGCTTGATGATGATACAAGGGTATTAATTACAAGCCAAAATGTCTGCAAATTTCAAAATTATCTTAATACAGCTTTTGGCCAAATAACTAAGTGGTTTCGAGTAAATTCACTCTTACACTTAAAATCTTACCATTACCCTCTCTGTACATTCTTTTGCTTCTCATATTTGTGATAAAAAATAAAGAATTATTCACTACGAACAATGAAGTGCATAGCATTTGCACCAGACAACACCTAAACTTTCATCAATCTTCTGCCAACTTGACTAAATATCAGACAGGGATGTATTACATGGGTTTAAAGATATTTAATACCCTTCATGTATATATAAAACAAGAATCTGACAATCCTAAGAAGTTTGAATCACTCTTAAAGAAGTTTTTATATGAGAATTAATTTTATTCCTTGGAAGAATTTTACAGACTGTTTAAATCTTAATATTCATACATTAACTTCATATTCAGTTATGTATTTTCATTATATAGTTGTTTTTAACAGTATTTCCCAATACTGTCATATAAAGGTCTATTATAAATGTAATACATATTGATCCTGTTTATGAATACAGTTGTTTTATTGTACAGGTGTTATATGTAATATTTTTGAAATCTATCTTAATATGAAAAATATTTTTTCAATTACCGATATTATTACTCCTCTGTTCTAATAGGGTCAATCTTTGGTTTTATTGTATTTAACAGTTAATAATCGCAGCTTTACGTAATGAAATCTCTAATGAGTTTTAATGTTATAATTAGTCATTAATGTGATGAACTAATGTTAGTTGCTTAAAAGCTAATTTTATTATGATAACTGTAACCTGCTTATATAGCTTATATTGTTTGACAATTTCTATATCCATGACCTTGTGATGGATGGTTGGAAAGTGAAATAAATTGAAATTGAAATGAAATGTGTCCAAATCACTCTGCAGTATTAAAAACCATATAATTTATGGTTAAAATTTACTGTTGAATAATAAAAAAAAAAGCGGCTTCGGTGGTCTAGAGTTAGCGTGCTGGCCTTTGGTACCCAAGTTCGCGGGTTCAAACCCAGCCGAAGCCGTCGGATTTTTAAGGGCGAAAAAATCCTCAGCACGGCTTCCTTTGGAGGGGTAGTAAAGCCTGCTGTTCCATGTCGCAGATTTGCAGCATGTAAAAGATCCCTAGAATTACGTGTAAGTCAGATTCTAGGCGAAATTTGTCGGGACATTTCTCGCCCACAAAGAGTTCCACCTTCTGCTGCTGGAGGTCTCTCGCGTCGTTGGACGTGAAGGCACCTAGCGGAGAGGGTGGGAATGTCTAAAGGCGGGGGAAAGAAATGGCAACCTACCCTAAGAACTTGCCCAGGATGCAGTGTGCCAGAGCCATACCAGTCGCCTGACTGGGCTTTGGTTCCTGCTAAACCGGCCTAAGGGCTGAATACTAGAATTAATTAATAAAATAAAATATGGATGATTATAAAAATATTGGAAGTTGTAATTATTGAGAATGTGTGGAGTGATGTGTACAGCAGATACATGTGAATTACAATCCAGTCCACACATCGCTCAACACTTTGGATTATAACTCACCACATGTACCTGCTGTACACATCACACACACTCTAAATAATTTTAACTTCCAATATTTTTATGCTCATCCATATTTTATTTTATTATTCAACAGTAAATTTTAACCAGAAATTATATGGTTTTTAATACCGTGGAGTGATTCAGTCACATTTCGTTACAGTTGTGTTCTTATTATCAAAGAGGTTGCACTGAAGACCGCTAGATGACTGGCCGAAACATGTTGATAAAAATGATACAATAAAAGTACATCAATAAAACTAAAGTTTATTTGTTGTTTGTTAATACACTTTATGCAATAATATATTAGATATAAACTTTAAACAATTTGTTAATATTGAAACAATCACATTTGCTTGTGTGAAAGTATTTTTAGTTTGTTACTTTTAGAATTAAGCTATTAGGAACATGGCATCCATAATTCTGCATAATCATATTTGTCATTATCTCATTGACTGCAAGGTTAACTATATGTTAGATGTACTTGGTTGTGAAAGAAATAGTATGTTCATAATGACAGTATTTGTGTAAAATTGCTGCTTCATATCTTTGTTTCATCTTAATGAAAAAAGCAGTTTGTGACCTTTGAAAGCTGGTTCAGAAAACGTAATTTACTCTGCTGTGTGTTATATTGCACAGGGAGCTGAACACACGTTAGATGGCAGAAGCTGAGAAACTTTACCATGGACTCATCTGATATAAGTAGCTCTTATATGGATATTGTATTTACAGATGACTTGACCAGAAGCCAAAAATTGGAGTAACATTATTGCGGGAAGAAGAATGGTATTAATCCATGTGTAGCAAACAAGGAAAATAATACATAATTTTGTGCTGCTGTAGTGGGTATGTTGGTGCATTTCAGAAAGTATGTTATCAGCACTTATCTTAGTGAGCACTGTGATAGCAGGGTGTTAACAGACAGCTCGTAAAGTTGTATAAATGCCAGTAATCTCTAGGATGATACAGAAATAAGAATAAGAATACGAATTATGTTAGCAGTGCTTATCTTTTTGAACACTCTGTCAGCAGGGTATGGGAAATATTTTGCTACACCAAATTAAGTAGTTGATTGTTATTTAAATACAGTAGTGGCAACTTCTGGCCACTTTTATGCTGTCAAAGAAAAGAATTGTGTTACATATCAATATGTAGCTTTTATTGTCATAAATTTGATATAAAACAACCAGTATTTATCTTGCACAGCTGCAATGCTGTAGTAGCAAAAGCTGTAATTTACAAAGAACTTGTATATGAAGTTTCATTGTAATAAACTGTATGTGGAACGTATTGATTTATAGAAAAAAGTAGCAAGTTGTTATGGAATTGTGGTTTCCCAGTGACGTGATTTATTACAATGTAGATATGACATCAGTTCTCATTTGGTGTCTTAGTAACTTGCAATTCTCAAACTTCCTGCAAATGGGCATGTGCAAGTTCTTATATTTTAAGAAAGCTCACATTATGGAGGCTACTTGAAATTAAATTTCAGTAGCCAAAGAAAAGTGTTTGGATGCAGTAACTGAAGTAGCATTCAGAAGTACCAAGTTATTAAAATTCAGTGTAGAAGCACATAATTTTGTAATATATGTTATATAAGAGCCATATATTTTACCCTTAATTAGACATTGTCACTGTATTTATTTTCACTCTTTACAGAAGTGAAATTATGTCTCATCATGTTGTCCTATAAAAAGTGTGATGAACCTCTGTTAGACCATTCCTAGATGTTTTCAGTGGGTCGCATCGAATTGCAAGACATGAAGGATAAGGAAATGATTTAGTTGATATATTTTAGTTTATTGTGGCTTCAGATCATAAAGGTTCAGTACTGAGAACCCCAAGTCTCCATTAGATTTGATTCTGAGCCAATTCATTATAACACCATTACGATTAACCGTATGTTAGCTGCTAAAGAAACATCACCAGTGTTTTGATGATTTTGCTGTGTCACAAGTAGCATATGACTGAATATTTATGGATAATTCAAGCTCAGTACTTAAAAAACAGTGTACTGAATCAGGATTAAATTCATCCACCATGAGAATACAGATTTTAACCTCCACCTATGGTACAGATGTTTGTCACTTGTATCATCTGATAGAAGTAATGTAAACCCCCTCCCACCCACCATAGGTTGATCTGTTATGAAGGTATGGCACATTGTGTCAAAGAATTCTTGGAGGTGATTGATTCCCAGGATTTAGCAGCATCAGGAGGTCTGTAAAAATGCAATAAGGAAATACATAGAGCATTTTACAATATATTCATTCTTTTAAATATAGTTATTTCCAGACTAATTTATATTTTTGGGATACCCATTCTCATGTTCTGAAATCCTGTATTTCTAACATCCTGGTTTCTTATTTTTTCATTGTGGTTGGAGATATATAATAATGTATATATTTTGCCAGTTCATAAGAAATACAGTTATACAGTTTTCTGTAATGAGGAGATCAGTTACAAGTATGTACTTGAGAACACCAAAATGCAGTAAATTGGGCTCTGAATTTCTATTTCTTATCATTATCAGTAACTTTTTGGACACGTGACTCCTATGCCAGTTTTACCCACCAGTTATTAACAATCTGTGTATGTGATTATGATGGTTACTACAGGGTTTCTCCTTTGAGAGTCAGAAAATGTATGATTTGAAGTTCTCACAGTATTGTTGATACAGATAACAGTCTTCAGGGAAAGTACACCTGGTTAAGAATAAGTTTTATGGAGAATTTTATGCATTATGTGGTGAAAAGCGCAGATTAGGTGATAATTGTAGGGAGCCAGTAGGAAGAGAGGCATTGTGTAGAACCCAGCCAGTAGGAAGAGAGGCATTGTGTAGAACCCACTGGTGCAAGGCAGGGTTCAAGGATGTCTTTTTAGGAGTGGGCAAAGTAAGAACCAAAGAGATTATCCAACTCATCTTGCAAGTAGTCATATGTTGATTATGTAGTGTTTCTGTAGTATGTGTAGCACCTCTTCTGCCAGAATATATGATTTTGCAATCTCTGGCACTACTGGAAATATACTTCTTTGTAGCATGTTTTTAATTTGAGGAACAGATAGAGTTCTCTTGATGCCTAATACAGGGTGTGTTCAATTAGTTGAATATCTTGGATGACCAATATTTTTGAATGAAAATTTCATCAAATGCCAGACACTGGCTTCACTGTATTTGATAATTGAGGGACAACTTAAAGGAGATGAACAGAATTTGCTGTGTAAAATCTTTAAATTTACCTTAAAAAAATCAGTCCTGGGATTTTTGCTCGTACTGCATGTTATGTCTGTAAAGATGTTTGTCACTCAGGGTTGTTAACATAGAAGCAAGTTTTACATTGTGACTGTTTATGGTGACAATTATTTCATATAAAACCATTCCCCTAATTAAGGAATTATATCCTCTGTTTATGTGTTTCAAGGACAATTTGCAATATTGTAGCACAGTATTATTTTAGTTGCTTGTAAGATTAGAAGGTTGATACTGCTGGTTGATATCAGTTGAATCATGGTTGGTGGCTTCATGGGAATCTCAAAGAAAGCAGAGTCAAAACTGTCAGCAGAGAATGTAATCTCTACCAATATTACTAGCAGGTCTGGTGTATGCTTCAGTTAGTTTTCATTTCCGTTGTCTACATTTGAATTTTATCAGACTAGATCATATTTAATATGTGCAGCTGTGTAATGTCTTATACTGTGGAGTCAGAAAAGTTATCCTGCTAGCTGCATACCTACTGTATTGGTAAAGCATATTGTTTATGAAAGGATGTGTGAAAAGCAAAATGCATGTTACCTGTGATGTGTGTATGGTGTGGTAGAAAGATTATGTGATTGGAAGAATCTTTGTGACAACATTTGTAGATGTAGAAAGTGGAGGCAACAGTGAACCTTAAGTAAGAGATTCTGAAAATATATAATGTATTCTTACATTTGTTGTAGGTCTCTGAAGAATGTACATTTTATACATATTTTATTCTAAAATGTAAAATAACAGTACAGGGGAATGTCAAAAACATTCATGAATGACAAAAGATTGTAGAATTTTAATTTGTTTTGTTGCTGGATTATGAACATACCTGCAAGCATGAGAGTCTGGTTGCCATCTTAGCTCTGCCAAGGCCCGAGTCTGATCCCAGGGCAGACAGTGTGGGATTTGTGGTGGACAAAGTGACACTGGTGTCGGGTTATACACTGTAATTGTTAGTCCACCAGTGCTTTGTATACATGCCATTAATGCTGCATTATTCAGGCACCACACACCCTTCACAGGGCAAAACCAAGGATGCAGAACATGTCCTGGTCTCAACCATACTTGTATCAAATACAACTGTAAATGCACAGTGTTCTGGAGGCCTCTTCATTGATATTATGCTCATGTTCCAGGGAAACAATGCTTTGCTTGCAGCTGTTATAAATACATAATAAATAGGTACTGCACATGTACCTTATACAGATTTTATTGTTAGAGTAACTGTTTAGGGGCTGGGGTGTGTGATTCTAAATGTTTAGTAAGGCAAGATGGATCTTCTTAATTAACTGGAAGGGGGAACAGCCACAACCGTGTGTTTGCTTAGGTGGAGGGTAAATTTATTGTGGATATGTTTGCACCACAGACTACTATAGTGGAACAGAGGTGATGTCAGTAACAGTCCATTGGTGCCAACAACTTGCAGGGTTTCAGAAAATGAGACTTCCATGAACTTATGTTTCATATTTACAACTATTTGAACTCCCTTTTCTCTGCCTCCCCTCCATAAGAATAATAAGACATTGAAGAACCTTAAGTTCATTCTTATTTTGAAATTTTTCATAATGAAACATCATTGATGAAAATGCTTTGTGTTTGTGTTACATTATCAAGTAAACTGTTTGTTTACAACAGTGAAGAGGGTTTTTTTTTTTTTTTTTGTGATTTGGGGTGCTCAAGGCAGTGAGTATGATGATTGCTGCCTTCTGGAATGTGATGCTATATAGTCTGGTAGTAGTGAACTAATGTATCGGGGGAACCTGCTGCCACCATTATCAGGGTAGATGGACAAATTATTCATAGCATAATATCCCAGAAGGTAGCAGTCCTCAGTGAAGTTTTCAGTTTAAGAGTATATGATTGTATTTTTGTATTTGTAGAAACCTTTCTGTATATGAGTCTAATTCAGTGACTCCAAACTATTATATTTACATAATGTTGTGGATAGTTCAGTTAACAGCCTTCAGATGTTTCATTTGTACAAGATGCATATGACATGTACAGAGATTGATGTGACATGGTGCTTGTATAATTTCTCTAGCCTTATTGTGAACTGAAGCTTTAAAAAGTACAGTACTAGACATTTCATATTTTAGAATAATAAATGGTTACTGGAAATGATATCCAATTATGGTTCATAAATAAATTAACAAATTGCCCAACATGAACTGTAAAGTGTAAAATAATTATATTATGTAGAATGAAACAAGGAGCAATGCAAGAACCATGCAGTGCTAAACAGTGAAACAAGGCAGCATGGGGTGTTTTATTGATGCTAAATGTTACATATTCTGAATCAGGTTCCGAAATACAGTGAAACATCCCAGTGAGTGAACCGCAAGGGACCAAACATTTTTCCATTGCAAAAGGTTCTGTTTAATGTAGGTACTTTAAGTATGCATCATTGGGATATCAGATCATCTGGACTGTAAAACGTTTCAGCTAAAGACAGGTTTTCATGATGCCCAGGTTCCATTTAAGACAGGTTTCACAGTATTGCTGTTCATGGTGTCTCATGTGAGTGAAATAGTATTTGTGATTTATGCCTTAGTAAAGCAGATAATTTAAAGTTTGTCATCCATTTTGTTGTGTTGTTTTCAAAGTATTTAAATTATTTTGTCCATCAGATATACCTGCTGTCTTTCAGCAGTGCTGTGGCACATGATTGAGAGGGTGGGGAAAGACTACTGCAGCATCTTGCTGCCTTAGGTGGCCATAGGAGGGGATGTGAAGTATGTATTAAAACATGTTACTAGGCAGGCTGGCAGTTACAACAGATGCAAAGTATACTAAAGTTAAGAAGTACACAGTAGTTTATAAAATATGAATGGTATGGCAAAAGTAACAGTATATAAAACATAAATAAGAAAAAAGCAAGTACAAAAATTGTAGGGAATTTAATTCAGACAATATCAGTTTTCAAGAAAGCAATATTGCCAGTAAATTCAGTAGTGAATTAAGAGATGCACCTAGGAGTGAATATAGAAGACACAGACTTTAAACAATGACCAAGAAAGTTTTATGAATCTAATATAATCATCTAATTTATGTAATGTAAACTGTTGAAAACTGATGCAAGTGCCAGTAATAATGTATGATATAACAAGAATTGTATACCATAAAAGTTGTGAAATTGGTCACCTCTGGGACCAAACGATTGCTGAATGTCATAATTTTCTGGATATTGGAACATTATACTTACTGTAGATCTTAGAGCACTTGGCAACTTCATGGACAGACCTGATCATTTAATATGCCACGTGACATCCTGTTCTATTTCCCTGTTGTACTTTGTAGTCTTTTTTCAGCACTATGTATGTAGCATGGGTTGTGTGGGCATGTGTAGAATTAACTGATTTTGCTTGTCACAGTGTCCCTGAAGGTGGCTGATTAGCCAAACCAAGCTGGGTTTTTAAATTAAATGTTCCTTTATTGTGTATGATGGAGGAAGTAATTAGAATATTTTGAAACAGATCAGATTGCATTGCACTAAATATTTTAAACACCAATATAATAATCTGTTTAACCTTGGTTTTCAGAGAATTCAACAGATACCAAAATAGTTTTGTACATTGTCTTGTCTAGTTGCTCTTCTGAGTGATAAGCTGTATAGACAAACTCTTGGATAAGGGACTTATTCTCATGTGTCTGAGTGACAGTTTGTCACAAGCTTCTCACTGTAGATGTCCAGATTCAGTCCTGTCATAGTCCATGTGGACAGAATATCTTGGGGTCAAGTTTTCTCTGAGCAATTATATTTTTGTCTGCCAGTCATTATTCCACCAGTATTCCATACGTACATATTGTCTGGGGCTAGAACACTTAGCCAGTTTGAGGTAATTACAGACGGATACAATCTTACTGCGTTCCTACAGCTAGAAGAAGACTATCATATTCCATATCATTTCATTCACTTCAAATTTAAAACACATATTTCAAGTTACATTTTAAATTTAACAGTTAGGCTACACAGCACAACATGTTTCCACATTTTTAATAATGTGCATAAAATAAGCTGGTTGTGACTGAATAGGGTATGCTAATCACAAAAGTGACAATCAAAAAGTTGTAACTTGCTTAGATTTTTCTTTGTTACTGGCAGTTTTTTATTTGTATGCAAACGGGAGTGTAGAAAACTGGTCGGGGATTCCTTATAATTATTAGAGATGTTACTCCCAAATGTAATGACATGGAACCAAAGTACTACCTTCTGTCAGAAGAATGTAATCCAGCTGAAAAAGTCACAATACATTTTAGTATTCTGTGCCTGTTGGGGCTTCATGAGTTATGTCCCCCTCTCCTCACTGTTGCAGGTTCTTAGGGGGCCTCTTCTGTGTCACTGTATGCATCACTAAAACTACCCACTCAATAACAGAAACAATTTGGCAAATTCACAGAGTGATTATGACATTGCTTCTCCATATTGATTAACTGAAGACTACATTTTTGGCACTTGTCCATTATTGTGACACAAATTCCAAATTTCTGTGGCCATATTTGAAATCAGCATAAAAGAAATATGCAAGATTTGAATTTTTGACGGAGATTCAAATTTTCTGGGACATTATGTTATGTCATCTGGTAAATAGTTACCGATGTTTCAGAGGAATGTAATGGCTCTATCTTGGACAGCTTGACCCTGAAGATAGAGGTACTATGCATCTCCAAATTTCTGGTAACTATCAGTCGACACGGTGTAACATCACAGAGAACTTTAATTTTTATATCAGAATTTAAAAAGGTGGTTGTGTTTGATGTTACTGTAATCTTGTTGAAATGCATTATAATATTTACTTCTATTTTTCTGTTTTTTTTTAAGTCCAAATTCTTCAGATGCAGATTTTAAGAATGCTTTGTGTAATAATTCATTTATTGCCTTTTTGTAGGGGTTATCTGGATTTTAAATGCATTGTATAACCTGCAATTATTGTTCTTTGGCTAAAACTTAGTACATTATTGCATTATAAATTTCTGACACATTACAGAATGTTTATTATGCTATAAAGCTGAGACAAAAGACAAGGAAATGACATATTCTATGTGAATTTTGTGGGAATCCAGAGATGCCTTGCAACATGTGAGAATTTTCTTTGTCTTTGACTTACATGCAGGAAAACGTTCTCCCATGAGTCAGATGTAAATGTTTATTAATTTGTAATGACAACAGAAAGTCTGTACTAAATTATGTATGTACATTATATCACATATCGATACTTGCCACGTTTGGAACTGAATACAGTTGAATCCAGTTATAATGACATTGGTCTATGTGACATCTCGTCTGTTGCATCAGATATTCTGTGTTACCAATTAATTCCTCACTTTTAACTATAACATTATACTCTTCAGTTAGAACAGTACTCCTTTATAATGACAGAAAATATTAAGTCCCTCTCATGACATTGTTACTGAGTTTGACTCTATTTTGAAAGGAGAATAAATATGTGACACTTTTACTCATTTACTTATAAAACGGAGGAGAAACATTTTATTTCTGAATTGTACTTATAGAGACATTTATGTATAATGTATGAAATATTTATTATTGTGTGTATGGAGGAAGGTGGATTAATTGTTTGTTTTTGCATGCTGCTTAATGTTAATTATATATTTGCTCTATGGAAAGAAATGTAAGATATTCCTACCTCTCCCCAGTACATTCCTTGTAACTTCCAGGTACTAAGCAGTTTTTCTGTACTTGGAAGTATGTTTAATATTTTCAATCAGTAACATCCACTTAACATAAATATATCCCTTTAATTTCCAGTACCTATCATACAGTGTGATACATTGAAGATGGACTGTTAGGTGTGATCTGCTATTAGTTTTATACTATATTTATTAGTTTCCAAACTGCACAGGAATTAATTATTATTAGTATGTACATTAGTTACAATTTAACAGTATTAAATTTTTCCTAAAGTGAATGTAACAAATTGTATTATGATACTGTTTTCCTATTTGTTATTTTTTTTAATTATTATTTTTGGTTTTGTTGAGTGAGTCAAGATTCTTCTGCATAAGGACATTTATGCCACAAGTTCACCTGCCTCTTTGCAGGTAATGCATCATCAGTTATAATTTTTGTGATATGTTAGTTATATTGTAATTTTCATAATATTTTTCTTTGTGAAAATAGCTTCTGTCTTGGGGCAGAATTCTGAGTGAAAGTGGCAAAATGAGTGGATTCTGATTATTGCTTGATATGTTGACCAACAAGAATTGGTGCATCAAACAATGTTACAAAGATATTCTCAATTTATAATTTTATGTGTGTGTGTTTTCTGTGTATATTTTACAACCAGATTTCTATCCTGACCCCCTTGAAGAAAACTTATAACTAATGTCTTCAGAATCTGGATGGCATTGTGGAACAGTGTTATTTTTCTCACTCATGATTCGTTTATTCACTTGGAATTGGCAACAGTTCAGTTGTTCCGAGATTTTCTCTAGTCTAAAAAACTGTTGAGCTTCTTTGTTATTCACATTTGAGTTGAGGGTATGATACGGTGGGTATGTAAGTATTTTACTGTACTGTGATGCTGCTCAGAAAATGAGACCTACTCTCATAACATCGTTTGGTTGTGTTTTTAATATGACTGATATCATTATGATGCTGTATGTGGTTTGTAAATTATGAATGCTGAATGCGTGGACCTATGAAAGGAAATGTTTCTATTCTATTCTATAGAAATGGGTGACATAAGGAGTTCAATTAAGACTTTTGTGTGAATTGGACATGATTAAAATATCTATTAAAAATTTTGGGATCTTTCCCTACATCATGTCTGAAATGCCTCTTTGAGGTCAGGACTTTCCCCTTCAGTTGAAGATTATGTAGCAGAATGGTTGACAATCAAATTTGATTTACATATTGATAACATGGTAATTGCAGGTGATGTTCATACTTGGTTTGTTTAAAGAAAGTAATATTTATGTCTTGAACTTTTCAGACATAGCTAACTAGGAGCAAGATATATTCCTATTTTCTTATTACCAGCTTCTGTGATGTTCAAAAAGTTATGTTACCAAAGACACATCAACAACTTTCCAATAGACATTTTTGGGCATTTTGTATGTAGTACAAGTTGAATTTCCTCTCAGGACTGTTAACACATAGTGACTGTTGTGGGTGTCAGATACAATATTTAGCTCTGTAATGAGTGCTGTATAAGAATGATGCTAGACTTTACAACTCCACATAGTGGTAAGTTTGATATGGAAGTTGTTCATAATAAAATTCCCATTTTTATTGAGATGTTAATTATGTAATATATTTTCTGTATGAGGACTGATATTGCCTTCTAAATAAATGGCATAAAATACATATATTTTGTATCTTGTGGGACATATTGAACCTGTTTTTTTTTATTTATTTTGAAAGTAATCTTTGAAGGGAGAGTGAAGATATGGGATACAACACCATGTCCTTTCATGTGTATTGTGTATGATTAAAAAAGATAATGGATGTGGTTCTTGTGCCATCCATTTGGGACTCTGATTTTAAACACATCTAAGTCATGTTGATTGCGATTATGCACATTGAACCCCTTATGTTATGACTACAAGCACTTGGTATATACTCAAGGACACTAAAAGCATCAGCAGTATGGCTATTTGAACCTCAAATCTCGAATTCCTCAACTTGTTAATGCTATGCTGACATATGCATTTCTTGTTTCTCTTGTTCTCTTTAATATCTGTCAGTGGTGTCCAGAATATTTTTTGATTTGGTAATAATTCATACATATTAAAGAAACACCACGTTTGGTTGGTGTCACTGACAGGAGTGTACACTCCATTCCTGCTTCTTAATGCTGACTTCACCTTCATGTGTAATTGCTTATCATCGTGAACTTCTCTAGTAATGAAGTTTTTGTGGCACAAACATAATGTCTTTTCTGAAATACACAAATAACCAACAAATGCACTTTAACATTCTATGATGTATTTTATTTATAATGTTCTCAACATTATCAATAAAATGCATCATAAATATTGTAGTGTATTTGTAGGTTATTTCTATATTTTGGATTCGATTAATGCATGGAAGATGGAACACATTACAATAATAGCTTGTATTTTACCAACCATTCTTAAGTCGTCCAGCTGATGATTTCCTAAACAGCATATCAGTTTTACACTGCTCCACAGATATGAGCTACATGACTTTCCCATCACTTTTGGTTGAATCATCATAATTTTTTGTGAATAATTTTGTCGCCTAATTCCTTATATTTAGCGGTCACTTATTTTTGTGGGCCAAGGAAACGTAAATGTCTGCCCATAACATGCAATTCAGACACGAGGGATGTGGATGTATAGCCCTACTCTTTCTTTAACCTCGGCGCTGGATGGGGATGGGTGGTCAACGCCACCCCCAGGCTGCGTTTCATCCGGGAAAGGGCCCCGGCAACCATTGGGCAGGAAGCCAGGTGGGCCCCACATCCACTCTGGACGGATGTGGAGAAGAGAAATTTCTTGACCCCGCCGGGGTTAAACCCCGAACCCTCCAGCCCCTAACGAGTATTTTAGGCCAAGTACTGTACTCTTTTCTCCTGAAATGGTGCTGCCACTACGACCTTGCCCCACTTATTAACTAAGTTGTAGCTACAACATGGACATAGATATGTACTTAGTGTCCATAAACAAGGATGAGTAAGGTTTAGTTAGCATTATTCTTTCGTGCATTGAAGCAACAGATACTGCAAAGGTGAACAGATAAGATAAATTGTTATTGATGGGACACAGTTTACAACACTGATCAGCTGCACCTTCTAGCATCTGCGCTGTTTCCTACAAATCTCTCTCAATTTTCTGTTATCCATGAATTTTGTGATTATTCGCATTTTATTATTTTTTTATTCCTGAGGGGGGAAGGGGAGTAATAGAGTAGCCTTTCATTGAACAATGCTAGGATTATGTAATGTCGACAGTAGATGAATTAACCCTTTAAACCCCGAATTAAATCCCATCTGCTATTTGCTGGCATTATTAGGATATCACCATTTCCTCCACGTTAACAGGATAAGGGTTAAATTATTAACCCTTAGGCGACTAATGTCATATATATATATATATATATATATATGGAGCAC